>Ga0302206_1000006_pt1 | contig 176332 bp, 255 predicted proteins | sample II_Fen_E2_1_FD_194581 | JGI IMG/M metagenome (GOLD analysis project Ga0302206, IMG submission 194581) | Peat permafrost microbial communities from Stordalen Mire near Abisko, Sweden - II_Fen_E2_1 | ecosystem: Environmental > Terrestrial > Soil > Wetlands > Permafrost | place: Sweden: Abisko...
ATGAATCAAGATTCATATTACAATGTGAACTATCTATATGCAAAAAAATTCCTATTTGATGAACCCAAAAATAATTGAAACCCAAAAAAAGGATGGCTATTCGCCACCCCTAATTTTATCTTATTGCAAGGATATTCATTGCCTTAATTGTAAGCACTTCTGGAACTTTTTCAGTACTAGGAAATGCAGATTTAACACACAATGGAATACACTGTTCTTTAGTTGCCAATCTGCCATTAATACGATACTCCGTATGAAGTTTCGCTCCGTGAACCAATGCAACCCTCAAATAATGTACACCCTTATGGGATATAAAGTAGGGATACTCGTCCCATTCTCCCCATTGAAGCCCCGCATTTTTTGTGGGTAATACTCCGAGTTGCCTGTCCACTTTTACAGCACCAATATTGTCATATTCTACACCACAACGAACAATACCCCTTGTCCTCTTTGTTACAATGTATTCAGATTTTAATGGCGCACGAACATCCAAGTCATGCTCCCAAACAATGCTACTGAACGCACCTTTTTGTTTTTTCATCACAACGCTTTTTAAAGTCCTTAATTCCATTTTGTTACTCCTTTATACTTATGTCAACTACAGCTACAGTTAATATTGTTTCAAAACTGTTAGCTTCAAAAAAATTGCCATATCCATGATATACTTCTGACAAAATATTGAGATTTTCGTCAATTCTTTGCCAATACCAAAAATTAGATAATCTGCCGTTAGATAACCAATTTCCAGATTTTATTAATGATAAATAAAGTTCCTTACTTTCACTATCATAATAATATACTGCTGAATTTTGTTTTGGCTCACATTCTGGCTTAATTTCAGTACCGTCATTAAGGACTACAACTTCATGAGTATACCCATAACCATTTTTTTTATCTTGTAAAACAAAATCTGTATTAAGAATCATGGTTTTTTTCATTTTGCTTCTCCTTTTATCTCGATACGATGACCAAGGGCGATTGAGATTTCATCCAAAGTCATTTTTATTGGTTTTAACTGTCTCCATGTGTAGCCCTCTTGATTAAACAAAAGTTTACCGCCAATGCAATGCTCATCAACTTTGTTTTGTGGACGAATAACAGCTAAGATTTTCTTATCTACGCCGATTTCACCATAATCATTCAAGTTAACCCAATCATATCCATCTTTAGGGTTATAAGCTAAAGTACTTTCTGTGCGGTAAATCTTTTTTTCATGACGACATTTAATAACAATAAAGTCTCCATTTTGTAAGTCTGCTTTTGTAAACATATTATTTACCTCATATTCTTTTCTTTTGTAACCATATTATAACACCTTAATTCGTATTTGTCAAGTAAATATTGATATTATTATATGTATTTTAAAAATAAATATGTAAATAAAAAGTACATTTTATATGTTAAATTAAGAAACGTATTTATGAGTGTTTAACGTAGCGTGTAAGTCCTTACAAGCGTTCAACCATGCTGTCTTAACGAATATATCATTGTCGTATGTAACAAAGTACACGACTGAAATATCATTGAATGCGTTAAAGTTATAACGAACTGCAACTTTTGACACCTTACCATTTTCAATCAGAATTTCAAAAGGTTCTGCATCCTTTATATTGTAATATGAAATTACGTCAACATCATACATTCTTCTCCAAGTTGTTTCGTTCATTTGCTTACAATGCATACTAAGGATTATCTTGTGGTTTAATGCTCTTGTTATGTAATTATCTATCATTTTAGTAAATTCTGGTAGCCATAGTACGTCCTTATGGTATAGTCCATCGGTCATTTTAATCATCCTTTTATATTATAATATGAATCTATTCTAATAAAAAAAATAGATGTTACTCTACTTTTTCTTCTCTGTATGTAATATTAATGCTGTCATCCAAAGTGTGTTTAATTACATCAAATGTTATAGATTTGTATCTGTAAACATCCACACTTAATATTGCAAATGTTGCGATAATATTTGATTTGCCGTCACCCTTAAAAAGCTGTCTCTCGCTATTTTCTTCAACTTGTTCACCGTATTTTTTTAGGAAAGTTTCCGCTTTAAGGAACTCCCCTTTATTGATTAAACTGGTGATTTTTTTTACAGTCATCTGATTACCTCATTATCTCTCATTAATTTATAGAAAGGAATTGAAATTAAATCCTTCCTTAAAACATTATAATACTTATGTATTTTTGGGTCAGAAAATTTGCACCAATTTGATTTTTCATCATTGACCAAGAATTTTCTCATCATAGTTGCAGAAATAGGGATACGACCTCTGTTGACAATAAACTCGCCAATATCCATGATATCCTCTTTAGCGAACCACTTACTACGGCTTTCATCGTTGCCGTAAATCATGATATCCAAGGGAACATCTGTAATCCTCTTGACACTTGATAGAACATATTTACCCCAATCTGGTGTAATGTCATCCTCTGTAGTTAGGTCATTTAAAGGCTTGACTGTTACACAACTATATGGGTAAATTTCTTTAATCATATCTACCCTTGTGCATACATCATATGGGTTACGCTCTGTGCCGTATTCTTGTGCCGAACCAACCAATATTAAGACGTTCTCACAAAGCTTTAATCCTGTCTCAACTAAGTCTTCATGACCAATATGAACATGTTGAAACCTACCGCAAATTAGACCTAAATTATATGGTTTACTCATTGTTTCATCTCTCCTTTAAGAATCGTGAAAATCTCCAAGTATAACACCGTTTGGTGTTTCAGCAGTTATTTTTGTGATTGTTACGTTTTCTTTAGAAAAATTTCCGAATGCATGGAAACTTTCAAATGTGCTTTCATTCGTAGCATAGTCATAGCAGATTTTTTGTGCATCTTCTTCTGAATCAGCCTTCACAACAAAAGCCCTAAATTCATCGTAGCTTGATTCATCTTTTCTTCTTACCAAGAAAATTGAGATTTCCTTTGGTCGCTTTTTATAAAGTGTTAAATCTTTAGTTAGCAGTCTTGCTTCTGGATTAAATCCAAAATTTACTATTGTAACATCACCACTACTTTGAAACCCAACAACCTTTCCAATATTGTCAAAAATAATAATTTCATCCCCAACTTCGATGTTAGGTTTTTTAACATGAGCCGCAATTTTAATTATCTTCATTTTTATCTCCCTTTCAAACTCTCCAAATTGGTTCTCTTAATAAATTGTCAGTTCCCATACCTTTTGCTAATTCTTTTCTGTCAACTGGATTAATTAATTCTAAGTTTTTTACGGCATATTGATGTTCTCCAAATAAGGTTAAACTTTCAATGCTGTCAGCGCTAATAATTCCAACGACTATAAATAGTTTTTTACCATTTTTTTCTATATTTGTATCTCTAACAAATACTTCGCCCGTCATTTTTTTTCTCCTTATCTTGTGTAGGTTTCTTTTGAATCAAATGTCATAGGATTTAAAAGAATAATTTGTTCGTGACCTTCTATCATAATTTCATCATCATGGATTTTCTCTGCCGTATGCGGTTCGTAAATGGTAATCAGATTAGTGAACATATTTGTTTCTTTATCATATTTCATAATAAGCCCAAAATCCTCTTCTATATAAATAGTAAATTCATCAAAATCAAAATTCCATCCATGCTCTTTAATTTTAGAAAATTCTAAACCTTTGATATAATCTGTATGTTTACCCCATATATGATTCACTTTTTCTTTAATAGAATCAGTGAATAGATTATAAATAAACACTTTGCCCTTTTTGCCGTCAGCAATGTTTTTAATCAATTCTTCTCTGAACTCTTTTGAAATTAACTTGCTTTTAACAAGTTCTGAATCTTTAAAATATTTCCTATATGTTCTGAAAAATTTATCAGAAATATTTATATTATCCCAACGATACATATCTGAAATATGACAATCTTCATTCCCATCATCATCTTTATAATGAGAAAATACTTCAATAATATCATCTTCTGATAAATCATTTTTGCGAGAACCTACCCAAGAATGTAAAGATATTAGATAGGAACTTTCATCAAGAAATTTCATTGCCATTTCTTTATCAATTTTTTTACATGATGCAAAATCAAAACGGCAAGAACCAGTTCTGCTACAATTAGATAATTGTTTTCTATATTTATAAATATTTTCTTTTGAAATATTTTCATCAAATATGAATGAACCTTTAAAATGAGAATCTACTTTTTCTTCTATATTAAGATAATCAAAAATCTTATCACCAATCTCTGCATAAATATCATCGAACATTTCTTTTTTCATTTGACTTACCTCTTTTCTTTTTGTAAGTATATTATAGCATTTATTATGTTATTTGTCAAGTAAATAAACAAATTAATTTTTTAATTAATATTATAATATGAATATCTAATTCTAAAAAAAAAGATGGAATATCTCTATTCCATCTTTTTGTTATGCCGCTAATTTAGCTTTTTTATATTGCTGACTTTTCGCTTTCCCATCAGCATATTTCTTGAAAATTTCAATCAGCATTTTGCTTGTAGTCCTTGCTGACACGGCATTGTAACTAGGAAGGAAATTTTCAATAATACAATCTAACATTTCCGTCCACATGCAAGTAAGTTCAAAGTATTGGTTGGCATTCACAAATTTAGAAAGTCTAAACTCAATCCTCTGTGTTTCGCTCAATGCAATCCAAGAACAATGGTCTGTGTAAGACGATTCTTTTTCAGCATAGTCAGTAAAGTATCTGCCGCATACTCTTTCTGTATCAGCCCTATTTGATTCCATATGGTTATAAAGTGGATTAAACAATTCATATGCATACTGCCTAATTTCAGATGTAGAATAAGCATCGATATGTTCTGTGTCACCAATATTGATATGTTGACCACATGATTCATCCTCAAAACTAACATACTTATTGAATGAAGTGAATAGCTTTCTAAGCCCACGTAAGCCATTGTAAATTGGTGTTTTGAACTCTATGCCACTAGTACTTAAAGAGCCATCACAAGTAGGGATAAGCCCATATACGCTGTTAATCATCGAAAGTTTATCTTCATTAGAGTTTGGATAACATTCTAATTCAAACCCATATGTTTTATGGCTTTTTGTTGGCTTATGGATTTGATTTGTACTTTTTACGCTAGAATTTTTTATTGAAGAACATGTACGGCATACATATTTTCCAGATGACGATTTACCGCAATGCCTTCTAGGTAAAATTTGGCTACAATTAGCGCATTTAACATCTTTAACTACATTAGAAGAAACAGGATGGACAACGCTTAGATGCTCAATCATATCTGTAGAAAATGTGTATCCAAATGATGGACTTATACTTATACGGCTACCACAGATATAAACAATTTCTACCTCTTTCCCACAATATTGTTCCATGTTTGAGACAAAAGTACACCTACATGGGATTTCTCCCCCTCTTTCCCCAAATTCATTTACCATATCATCCCACTCACGAATACGAACCCTATCTCCAATTGTAAAATTCTTGTCTGTCATTTTGTACCTCTTTGTTTTTATTTATTTAATTTATGTTTATATTATATATCTTTTCAATTATTTTGTCAAGTAAAATAACAATAAAGATAATATTTTATATATTGTAATATGAATTGAATTATCCCTTTATATTATAATATGAAAATATGCATATAAAAAATATAGAGAACCAACATTTCCCTAACGAAAATGCAGTTCTCTATATTCCCAAAAAAGAAAAGAGGTTTTGATACCAAAGCGTATCAAGTCTAGTAATAAATGGTAGGCGCGGTGGGACTTGAACCCACAAGGTATTTCTACCACAGGATTTTAAGTCCTGTGCGTTTGCCAATTTCACCACGCGCCCATATAAAACATAGATTTTGTTCCGTAATCACAATAAAGGTTGGTTGATACGAACAAATAGTTCTATGTTTGTTGGCGGAAGATACAGGATTTGAACCTGTGGATGGTTTTAGCCATCACTTGTTCAGCAAACAAGCGCGATAATCCGCTCTGCCAATCTTCCGTATATACGCAACTAATCAGTAATTGCTACTGTCTACAATCTTAGCTTTGTTTCGATATTTTCGGAACGGCTTACTTGCCACTAAAATCTGATAGAACGACTTGTCATAGTCCATCGTATTCGCCTTACCATCGGCTTCTATCTATTTTTTACCACCTATGAATGGGGTTGGTGGGAAATACAAGATTCGAACTTGTGATGCTTTCGCATACGCTCCGCTTATTCAGCTAGAGTGTGTATTAACCCGCTCTACCAATTTCCCGTATACACCACAAAAGCAGTTGTGGTCACTGTATCCATTAAATTTTCAAGCACCATTACTGCGTATGAGCATTCATGTATTTGCACTCATAAACCACAATATTAAGTAACGTTTCCATAAAATTTCAATATTATGTCTGTATCCATAATCCTCGCGCTTACCTAGCGCATTTAGAAATTTTACCATAATACAGTTGGGGATGGTGGATACTACAGGACTTGAACCTGTGACCTTTACATTATGAGTGTACCGCACTAACCATCTGTGCTAAGTATCCATTTGTATAGATAATTAGTAGTAATAACTACCTATAGACGAGAAACAATGAAAAAATAATCTAGCAATTTATAGCTTTAAGCTATTGGCGGGAGATAGCAGAATCGGACTGCTGTACCACGGGTCAAAGCCGTGTACACTACCATTGTGTTAATCCCCATTATAAAAGTACATCAAAAGTTTTCCCTACTTAAACTAAATATCACAAGCCGTATTTACTACAACTTACAGTCACTAAAGGATTCGAACCTTTATTTTTGATGTACCCATTTGGTACATTGGTAAGGTAATATTTCAACCTTTCGGACACGATACTGCCGCGTACCAGATGCCCTATTAACCAATATTGGCGGAAGTATTCGGACTTGAACCGAAAACTTATTGGGTAAGAACCAATTACTCTACAATTGAGTTATACTTCCATTTTGGTTGGCAGTATTTCTACTACTTCCAACCATGCTAAGAAAAACTAAAATATTGTATATAACTTATGGGTATTACCCATTGGTGCGCCCACAGAGATTCGAACTCTGATTTGTAGGTTAAAAGCCCACTACTCTAGCCGTTGAGTTATAAGCGCATGTAAATTGGTAACAGCCAAATATTACCAATCTCATATCTGTTTCTTTACGGTTGGTTGAAAGAAATAGACAAAGAAAGCGGGTGGTGACACAAGATGGATTCGAACCATCGTACCTAGTTAAAGGAGCGGGTTTACAGCCCGCCGTAGTTGACCACTGTACCACTGTGCCATAAAGATGCAAAATATAGGATTCGAACCTATCCCTGTCGGTCTCCACGACCAACCGCTCTCCCTCTAAGCTATTCTTGCAAATATGACGGCATTTAATATATAGGTTACGCTATATATGATGGTTGCCGTCTAACCATTTCATTCGGTAACTGGTAGCGGTATAATAAATCGCCACCAAATTGCCCATCTTATAATCTATATTATTATTGTTTTTAATTTATGAACGTATTCAAAATTTAAATTATAGATACCCAAACAATATTAGATTATATATCCAAGGGGTACATAAGCTATTAGCGCAAGCCATTGTTTACATACTACATGATTCATGACAAATATATCGCCATGATACAATTTTTAGGATTGCGAACCTATCTAAACCTTAAACGTGATAGTCCATAAATTAATATGTAGGCGGTGGTCTAATTGTCCTATCCACTCTTTATTACCTCGTCTTTTCTTTTTTCTCTCTATATATATTATAGTATAATTTGTGGTGTTTGTCAAGTAATTAAGTAAAGAATTTAAAAAACTTTTTTTTAATTAACCAATTGATTTTTCGTAAGTCTCAATCATTTTCTTTACCATATCTTTGCCGATAGAACTAGCGACTTTGACATTTCCGACAGCTTTATCCAAATTAGCGGCTTCAACAACTTTTCTGACGGGTCTAACTTCAAAATCCGCAACCAGTCTTTCATTAATAACCGCCAACCGTTCGCTCAAAACCTCTTGTTCGGCTTTTTTATCAGCCAAATAACGTGCAATAGCTTTCGCTCTCGCCGTATTTATCTTAATCATCAGACGTTTAAGCGCTCTTTTTTTACCATCTTCTTCATCGAACACATCACCATCAGAAAAATTGCATCTTGATTTACCTTTGTAAGAATCGTGGATGTAGTATCTCTTATCGAAACATACACCCTCATCAGATGTTGCCTTGATAATTGTGCCGATTGCATCATTTCTTGTTCTATCTAGGATTGCTTGTACAACTCCTGTTTCTTTGTTAACGATATAATGGACATTACTCATTTTGTTTGCTCCTTTATTTGTTTTATTTGGTAATTATATTATAGTATAATTTTACGCGTTTGTCAAGTAAATTAAGAATTTAATTTTTAATTAACGGGAACAATTATAATAATTTTTAATGCATTGCTCTGTAACATTTAAATCTGTAAACTCGTCAATTACAATCGGCTCTGCATTATCAGCCGTGACCCCTCGTATTTGATATCCACCAATTGTCGATTTGACAAATATTTTTGTAAATTCAGCGGCAACTAAGTCACCATCTAATCTAAATAGTACGCGCATTTCTTTGTCCTCTTCTCTTAATTATTTAAGAATAACCATAATCCAACCATTCGGAAATTTTTGGTCTCCGTCAGAACACATAGCGCTTTCAACTTCAACATCAAGAATATCCGACAAAAGTTCATTTTGGTCTTTAAGGTCTCCATCTTCGTCAAAGTACTTAGTACAATATTCTGAATCATTATTTATAATTTCGACAGATAAATTTCCTTTATCTCCATCAATGTCAAGCCTAATACCTTTATCCTTTGCCAAATAATAAAGTTCTGATTCAGCCAAGAATAATACTTCTTTTTTCATTCCCTTATCCTCTTCTCTTAATCTCTGTATTTATTATAACATCCTATTTTTCATTTGTCAAGTAAATTAGAAAATAAAATTCAGATTTTATTTTATAATATGAAAATTAAAATCAGTTAAAACATTGGGTTTATTCATATTACAATATGAATATTATCAATCAAATAAAAAAGCGGAACATTAATTTGTTCCGCTTCAATTTACTTTAAATCAGCGCTAAAATCATGTGTAGCCGTACCAACAGGGACATAAATCTTTTCATAATCAACTCTTTCCATATCTCCATAGAACCACGCAAACAATTTGTTTTCAACTTTTAATTTGTAAAAATCAACTCTAGGTGTTTGGTTGTCATCTTCTACAAGGTAGGCTGTGCCACTGTCAAGTTTAAGTATAGCTAGACCGTGAATTGAATTGTACATAGTATAATAGTATAGCGTTTCTTCAATATAACCGCTTCTGCAATACATGCGACCAGTTACATTCTGGCTGTCTTGTAACGCAACAATATTATATGTTTCTGGTGGCTGTTCAACATATAGTTTGTCAACAAATAGATATCCAAAAAGACTAATTATTGATACTATAATTAAGAAAAAGGAAACAAAAAATGTCATACTAAAAAATTTAGACCTTATTGGATGAACAATCTCACGATTTGTACCCTCTTCACTCATAGCAACAGACAAAATAAACATTGCCATCGAAATAAACATAATCAATATAATATTTGGCATTCTTAAAACCTTCTCTTTCTTAATTTCTATAATTATTATAACATATGAATTTTCTATTGTCAAGTAGAATTAAAATTTTAATTTTATATTTTCATATTATAATATAAAATATAAATCAACAAAAAAAAGAATGAACTTAATCATTCTTTTTAGGTTTCCATATTGTATTCGTAGGGTGCGGCTGTAGAAATGGCAAGCCAACATATTTTTTCCATGTTGAATCTTTGCCAATATAGACAAGAACATCTTTCTTTTTCCCTTTGATTTTTAAAGGGAATGAGTATATTCCATACAGAGTGCCGACTTGTTCCATTTGGTCTAAATACGGTCTAAGATAATCATGGCAAAGATAAATTTCTCCCAAGGCAATATCTTTGTCATTACCTATCAATGAAACTGGATAATTCTGTACTGAACCATCGTCTGATTCCTCATAAAAGTTGTATAACTTAATCCCATGCAAAGCATATTCTTGAATAAATTTTTCACTTGCAAGAATACCATGCCTTAATTGATTTTCCATAAGAGTGCCATAAGTGAACAAATAGAACATTATCATTCTCCTTTTCTAAATTAATATAAGGGGGAATAATCCCCCTTATAACTTATTCCTCGTTTGGCATTGTAGCTAACTCACAACGTCTTTTCCAGTATTTTTTCATTTCCCGTGTGGTAATCAAGTCTTTAAATACCATAGCTTGTACCTCTGCTGTCGTCTTCTCTTTTGCGGCAACAATACAGTTGTTAACAAACTGCAACGTTGCAAAGAACGTATTGATATTCATTGTGCCCTTAAACATTCTGAACTCAATTGTATTCTCGTTGGCAATGTTGATGCTATAGTAGTGGTCATTGTGATTTCCAGATTTGTTTGCTTCTTGATAATAGACTGCCAATGGTCTATCAACCTTTTTTGCAAAGTGGTCAAGTCTGCGCTCATTTCTACGAGAAAATATAATAATGTTATCCCAAAACTTTTCAATAAGGTATAACAATCTCGTAATATATACCTCTTCATTGTCGGCATAATAATCACGGTTGAAATGAACATGCATACCACAAGTTGATGTATCGTGTGAACAATAGTTAAGCTTCACAAGCCGTGTAAACATATTGCTATAGATACCCTTAATGCTGTTGTGATATTCGAGTGTAGCAGGTTGTGTAATCATTTCAAAGCCATCACTAATAGAACTATCACTAGAACAGTACATGAAGATATCGTCGTCTTTATTGATGATATCCATTGCAATAGCCGCATTTTCATCACGTTGCCCACCATCGTCAATTTCCAACTCAATACCCAAATATGGAACGGTTTTTTCATGGTCTTTGCCATAGAATTTTACTACTGGATACCATTTATGGTATGGCAGAATGAATCTGCGCTTTTGGCAACGGGTACAAAGTTCCTCTGTTGATGTAATGCTATCTCTTTTGAAAGAATGACCGCATTTGCGACAATCACGATAAAGTTTACGGTAACAGTCAGAACAGATATTTCCTTCATCGTCAGTATGCTTACTGTTGCGCCTATTTAAGCGGCAACCACATAAAGGACACGTTGGGAAGATATTGTCAAGCTTAGTTTTAAACGTTGGGTGATGCTCTTTAAGTAAGTTGAAACAAACATCAATAGCTGAATCATTTGCAGAACCGTCCAAGAATCTATCAATAAATTTTAGTATGTCTTTTTCAGTTGGGGTGACGACTACAACTTCATCAAGATTTAAGTTATAGCTATCAAACTGGTCAACCAAATAAATCCTGCCCATCGAATCATCTTGCAAGTTCCAAACAAGCCCAAACCAATTGTTTGCTTGTATCGTATTTAGATATTTTCCACCTAAATTAGCAATCGGAATTACAAAGTCTCCAACCTCTGGCTCTTTGTCAATAACGGTAAAGTTATGATACAAAGTTGAAGTAATGATATTTTCCGCATTGATTTTAAGATTTAAATTTTCAAAACTCATTTGTTTATCCTTCTTTTCTTTTTTACTATAGCATTATTATAAACTTATTTATTTAATTTGTCAAGTAAAAAACTATTTTATTTCTAAATAACTTAATTAATTAAAAATCAATCACATAAATATAGGAATGGATAATATAATCCACTCCTACACATAATCTATTGATTACAGTTCTGGAAATTGGTCTGGAAATGCCCATTTATCAGCGACAAATAATCTAACAGCTATTGCGCTGTCATAAACTTTTGCATCACTACCCAATAGGTAATAGTTGCAGTAAGAATCCTCTGATTCAACAACCTTAGTGGCAGGAATGTTTTTTATGCCGTCAGTAATCCACAAAGCACCCTCTTTATCAACCCAGTATGTCTCCGCGATACTAGAATCAATTAGCTGTGTCATGCCGTCATATTCGACCGTATCTCCAATATTTGCCCTCATTAATCCGATACTCTTGCCGCTATAAGTACTGATTACTTTGTTATTATATTTGGAAGTGGTCAAATTGTGCTTTCTTGTCCAATCGTATCCGTCGTCGTAATAGTTGTTTTCAATGTCATACTCGCTACCTTTATAGTTAGTTACTTTACTAACTCTCATATAGATATCTTTGTATGTCGTGTTAGAATAGAAAATCCCTTTGTCCTCAACAAAACCTCTGGTGAACATAATCTCGCCCTTATTATTAAGGATTGCCATTTTGTTGCTACCAATTAATTTTTCAATTAATTCAAGGTTGCATTGTTTGTTAAACCAACCACGATTTTGTCCAATTAAGGTCAAATATTCTTTCACGAAAACAGCCGTATCTGATAAATTCTTAGTGGCTTCGGAAGTTGTCAATGAGATTATACCATTGTGGATAACCGCATAGTCCGAAACATATTCTGGCTTACATAATGCCCCGTCGTCAGCTTGAATTGGGAATGGATGTGTCATTGTACCATCTTTTGCACCATGAGTTGAAATCCTAAAATGGATAAGCATTCCGCATTTCTTAAAATTGAATTTCTGGTCATTAAACTTGAAAGAATCCATAAAGGTATCAAATGTCATGAACCCTTTTTTAATATACACCCTACCACCATAGGCGAAGGCATATCCTGCTCCATCATCGTTAGCCGTCCAACAGTTCTGTAAAACTTCATCTGTTGGAAGGTCAACACCCTTTTTCTTAAAAATTGCAATACACATTTTTCTACCTCTTTATTTCCTTTTTATTGTGTTATTATTATATCACATATTAAATATTTTGTCAAGTAAATTAGAATTTTATTTTTATTTTAAATGATATAAATCTTCTAGGATATTTGATATAATGTCATCTAATTCATCAAATGTTTCATATTTTTCAAACATTACATCTGGTTTACCATCTTTATATTTAATACTAATAATTAATTTGTCGTTGTGGACAATGAACTGAACTGAACTTTTTGATACATTAGCGTGTGACCTAAAGTATATATCAAACATATCATTTGAAAGTTGATAACAATGCCAATTATCTATGTCTACAACATTATCCCTTAAAATTCGTCTGATACAATATAGCGGAATATTATTCTTGTGGTGCTTCTTGCTCATTTTTGTAATCTCCTATTATATATTTGAACTCCATTTTTTCCCAACTAACCAAATTCCTTAAAGATTTATAACTGTTACCATATAGAATACGGACAACATTATCGGCATTATTGAAGGATATTTTTCTTTTAACAATTATACAATTATTGTGAATCTTAATAGATAACGTCATGCCATCTATATCCAATATCGCATAAACAAATGTACTCCAATGGTCAACCCCATTTTTCCTAAAAAATAAGCTTACAATATCAAATCCTTCTGATTCAAGTATATCGGTTATTCTGTCCATTTCAAGATTATAAACCATTTATTTCTCCATTTCTATATTCTAAAACTTAGATAAATATTTACTAAATTCAGATAGGTCTAACTTATTGTTAATCCTAAAGGTAGAACACATAAACTGATTAGAGTATCTTATAGATAAGATACACATACTATCAATTACTCTTAGTTCAAGATTATAGAATTTACAAGCTTTAAATGCTTGTATTGATGTGCGTACATGTTTACAATTGAACCTTGCCTTTCTAATTGAGAACCCTACCGAGTTTAATTTTAGTATTAATTGTTCATTTGTATAATCCATTTTAAGTACCTCTTCTTTTTTCTTTGTTTTATTATACATCTTATTAAATCTTTTGTCAAGTAAATTAATAAATAAATTATTATATAAAATTCTAAATAAAAAAATATCTAAACTGTTTTAAAAGTTTAGATATTATAAATCCTTATTTAGAATTTTAAAGAACCGTAAATGAAAAATCCTCTTCATTTCTATTCGCTGTAAAGAACACTGGTTTTTCCTTTTCGTAATCAGCTTTAAAATATCCATTTCCATCGTCTTCCCACAAGATTGTTGGATTAGGAAGATTTATAATCAACCACGATTGCTTTGTAATCATGTTCCTAGCATGAAAACCTCTGATTGTTCCGTTCTCTAATTTATTGAATAATTCTTTAAATCCTGTTTCACACATAATTTTGTACCCTTTCATTAATGTATTTTATTTGTTATTAGTCTAACATATATTAAACGTTATGTCAAGTACATTTTTAGAAGTTTAATTATTTTTTTTATTAATTCATTATTAAATTGCTATTATAATATGAAATATCTAATTAGAATACGGAATTATTGATAACTTAGTTGGCTAGGAATAGCCTATAAGATAAGAGGGGCGAAACCACTTTGAAATGCCATTTAGACTATATAGAATCAGCCCTAAATGATGTTTTTTTCTTAGCATAGAATTACCGCCCCTATTTTGCCACTTTCACCAGTGTCTATATGGTCTAACCGATTAAAATGGGTCAAGCATAGAATTACCGCCCCAAGGATTTTCAATGTTTGATTGTGTTTTTAAAACCGCCTAAAACTTCAACGTTTTTATAGTCATTTCCTGCAAAGTAGACTTTGGGATTGATAAACATCTGCCATGTTTCTACATTAAAGTCATCAACTATATACCTAACTGCTCTTAATTCTTCTTTACCAAAAGTACATGATTTAAAAATAGCTTTCAGTTTTCTTGCATTATTTTTGTCATAACCTAATACTTCACAAAGTTCTCCAACAGTTAAAGATTCAATCTTACTGATATCTTCTTCTTCTGGATTTTTGCAAACGATATTATACTTAGTATTAACGTATGGAATCACCCTAAATAGGTATGATAATTGTTTGTGCCCAGTTGGATTAACCTTTACATATAACTGCCTTACACCGTTAATAAAGAGCCGTATCATGTTGTTGTTCAACTTACTAGGGGTACAGTCTTTAATATCTCCGCGCCTAAAATAATCTTGATTCAATGCTATGCTTTCCTCATTTAGAATAAATACACCGTCGTTAATCATCTTATTCCAAAAAATATCAAAAGTGTGCTGATTGATGTTAAGTAGGCTTTGTAACTTCTCTTTAGTAATTTTTACGTTGTTGTCATATTTTAGAGTATTATCATATCCTGCAAATGTACTAAGAAAAACCAATCTTGTAATCGTAGCATTGTCAAATTGTGGGAATAATTCTTGACCATAGTTAAATAATAACCATACAAATTTTCCGCATTCAATATTTTGCACCGCTTGCTTTAAATGGCTTTCTTTCTTCATATTGGAATATGAATCGTTTCTTTTTTGTTGCTTTGGTGTTATGATTTTACTGCCTTTGGGTACACCTTGTAGGACTTCACCAGTCATCTTATCTATTAGAATATCATCTTCCATTAATTCACCACCTTTCATATTGTAATATAAAGATATATCATAAAAAATATAGATAGAAATAAAAATATATCTCTATCTATATTATAGTATTATTTGTTATCATTGTCAAGTGAATCGGATTTTTCTTTCCATGATTTAGGAATGCAAGCGTAAATTCCGACCGCTATTAAACAAAAAACATCTTTTAATGAAGAAAATAGTATATATAAAAAGTATGCCGCCATGAAAAAGAACCCCTAATTTCAATTTGCTATATATTTGTAATCAATGACTTTGCGTTTCTCTTAGTGCTTCGTAAAAATATCTTCTTGATTCTTCTATATTAACTCTACTGACATTCATTATAGGAGCGTTAGAAATGCCAATATTATTAGTATTTATTGTTACCCCATCATAGTTAGTAACTAATGATTGATTAAAATGTCTTCGTGGGGTATAGTCAGATATAACATCATCTAATGGACTTCTAATTCTTTCAGTTGGTACTTCGTCTTGTTTAACTATAAGATTAGAATCAACGATTGATGAAAGTACATATCCATGACGAAAACCTCTTGCAGTAAATGTCATATCATCACAAGAATCAACTGTTAATACTTGCTCTAACATATGACTAAAATCTCTTGTAGCAATATGTGTTTGAATAAATATCTGTTGTTTCTCAAAAAGACAATTATATGGTTTTAGTTTAACCTTTTGATTATAATCCATTCTTTCTAACCTTTCTTACGCATTATTTTTTGCGTATTTTTCTGTCTTTTACTGTTTCCCAATATGCTTTAATTTCATCATGTTCGAGTAAGTCTTCCCATTTTAGAGATTGTAATTCAATTTCCGTAACATCTCTTACTTTTCTAACCATTGTGTCAACTAATTGTAGGGAAGAAATGAACGTATTGTATTTTAAAGTTCCTCTGAATATACGAAATTCAATTGTGTCACAGTTAGTTAGATTGATGGCATAGTATCTGTTTAAATCGTTACACTTTGATTTACGTACAATTTCATCTGGCTTTTCATCATATTTCTTTGCCCAACTATTGATATTACTAAGACTTCTACGTGAGAATTTACTTAGTTCTAACCAAAATTTTTCAACAAGATATAAAAGTCTTGTCACGTATAAATCTTCGTCTTTGCTAAAAAAACTTCTGTTGAAATGGATATGTAAACCACAGCTTGAAGTTTGATGGGAACGGTATCCCTTTTTGATTGCTAATTTAAACATTTCTTTATAGTTGCTTTTTAGTGATGTATGGTATTCAAGGGTAGCAGGTTGCGTGATATTTTCAAAGCCGTCATCTAAAGAACCGTCATTTTCAAAATGGATAAATTCGTTAGGCATAATAGCTTCAATTGATTCTGCCGTTTCCTCATTTTCATCACTATCAAATCCACACCCTTTGTCGTCAGAATCTATTTCCAATTCAATCCCGAGATAAGGAACTTGACGCATTTCATCGTCACCAAAGAATTTAATTCTGCCATCAAATTCATGGTAATCTTTTATTTTACGGCTGTCTGTTCTATCGTTAAAACAATCACAGCAGTAATAATTATCAGATTCAATATATGCATCGTCTTTGTAAATCAATATTCCACAGTCTTCGCATTCTACGATATACTTATCTTTACAAGTATCACAAATGTGATGCCCGTTGTCGTCAATAAAATCCTCGTCTTCATCAGAAATAGTATATCCACAAATATTACAAGTCATTAGTTTCTCCTTTTTTAAATCTTTATTTTTAAAATTAAATATGTTAAGCAAAATTATTTATCCTTTATGTTTTAATTTGCGATTGTATTTTTTTTTGTTTTTAACAACTTTAGTAACAGGACAAATATCCCATAGTATTCTAGTTGCATGGACTTTTGTTTTTTTCTTAACCATTTTTTCATCTCTTTTCTAAACATATTATACCATTTATTATACCATTTGTCAAGTAGAAATGGAAACTCATTTTTTTATATTGCAATATGAGTATATTATTGGATAAAAATAGGATAATCCCTAATTGAGATTATCCTATTTTTTTAAGCTACTCGTTTTTGACAAATAGCTTTCCCGTCGGCATATTTTTTAAAAATTTCGATAAGTTTTTCACTAACAGATATCCCATCTGCCATCAATTTTGAGTTTTTAATCACTTCGCTACTGCCGTAAGTATATGCATATGAAACTTTAGCATCGAATGCAGTATTAAACTTTAAGAAATCAGAAATAACAACATCTAACATTTCAGTCCACATCATAGCTAACTCAAAATATTGATTAGGTGTAACAAATTTAGAAAGCCTAAATTCAAGCCTATTATCATGATTAAAGTTAATCCATGAAGAATGGTCTGAATATGCTTTCAAGTCTGCATACCCAGTAAAATATCTGCCGCAAACTTTTTTAGTCTTGTCCACATTACTGCGCATATAATGATACAAAGGTGTGAAAATCTCTGGTGCATACACTCTGATTGACTGTATGTTGTTATTGTTGATGTATTTAGAATCACCAATGTTAATGTGTTGACCGCAATATTCGCTACTAAAGTCTACGTGAGAATCAAAAGTTTTGAATAACTTTCTAAGTCCACGGGTACTTTGATAAATTGGTGTCTTAAACTCTACCCCACCAATACTAGAGATAGAGCCGTCCTCTGTTGGAAGTAGGTTGTATTTTGAACTGATAATGGAGTTTTTGTGTAATTCATCAATAGGGACACACTCTAATTCAAACCCGTATGTCTTATTGCTTTTAGATGGCTTATGAATTGCAATGTCGTTAGTGTCGCAATAATCTTTTACTGCGGCACATTCATTGCAAATATATGAGTTATTCATTGTTTTGTTTGCTCTGTGTTTTTTTGTGACCGCTCCACAGTTTGCACATTTAACTGTTCTTGACAATTGTGCGGCTGTTAGCGGAACTTCATAATATAAGTCAATGCAATCAGTACTTATATATCTTTCCACCATAGTTCCATCTTTATCGAAAAGAATTAACTTCCCCATGTTCTCTGAACATTTGATAACCTTTTTAATTTTGAAGATTTCTCCGCAACGTTTTTCCATATTCTCTTCTAAAGTAATGGCAGTACGGATACCATAGCTACTACCACCATATTTTGTCATAAGTTCATTCCACGGAGATAATTTAACTAAATCGCCAGCATGTAATTCTCTGTAATCAATACTCATCTTTTGTTTTTACCTCTTTTTTTTATTTGTGTTGATATTATAATCCTATTTGTTTAATTTGTCAAGTAATTAGTAATTTTATTTATTTAATTACTAATTAATTAAGCAACTCGCTGTTGGCATAAAGCACTGTGATTGGCATATTTTTTAAAAATTTCAATTAATTTACTTTGTACCTTTTCCAGTGCTTTATCCGATGTTCTGTAATCAGTGAAAGGCTTTTTCAAAAGATTGTTAATAATTAAGTCAATCATTTCTGTCCACATACAAGTTAAGTTGAAATATTGATTAGGTGTAACAAACTTTGAAATTCTAAATTCAATACGGTCGTCATGTGTTAGATTAATCCATGATTTGTGAGTATTATATGTGCTATACATATTAGCGTAATTAGTAAAATACCTACCACATACACGGATAGTATCGTCAGTGTGAAGTTTCATATAATTTCCCAAACGGTCAAATATTATATTGCCGCAACTTCTAAGAAAATCCATCGTATGTATATTGATATAGCTAGTATCGCCTATGTTAATATGTTGACCACATTTTGGGCTAGTAAAATTCACATTTTTAATAACCATTTTGAACAGTTTTCTAAGTCCTCTCATACTATTATATATAGGAGTTTTAAATTCTATCCCCGTCGGTGGCAATGAGCCATCTTTTGTTGGGATAAATTGATACTTAGAATTGATTAGAACCCTTTTCTTTTGTGGGCTACGTGGTATACATTCTAACTCAAACCCATATGTCTTATGGTTTTTTGTTGCCTTATGCACTTTAGTTTCATTTTTAGTATAGTATCCTTTTGTCCTATCACAAGATGGGCAGATGTAGGCATTTTTTTGTCCTACTTTTCTGGCATCACATCTTTGTACCATTACACCGCAATTTTGGCATTTTAAAATTCTTCTTGTCATTTCTTGTTCTCCTTCTATTATAAACAGTCGTTGGTACTATTATAGTTTCTAATTGTTTATTTGTCAAGTAATATTAAATATTAGATATTACATATTTGTTACCATATTAAAATAAATAATATTTCAATTTACTTGACAAATTATCCTTATACTATTATAATAAGGGTCAAACAAAAAAAAGGAGTATATAAAAAATGAATTTAAGTAGAGGTCAAGTTGTTTACCTTAAACCTTATCATTGTTTATTAGATTTAGTACAAGCACACGGAATGAATAAAGATACATATGAGCAATACGATAATAAGAAACTATATGTAACGGTTTATAATGATAAAGAATTTTGTATAACTAGTTCATCCTATATATATAGTATATCGGCTATTGACCGTAATAGAAAGGGAATTTAAAATGAAGTTAAGAGATGGTAGTTTAGTATATCTTAAACCTTATAATTGTTTATTAAGGAAAGAATGCCTTGATGGTAAAGATAAAGAGGATTACAGTATGTTGATTCCTTCCAAACAAAGAATATATGAACATTTCGATGATTCAATACGGTTTGAAAGATATGGTTGGTATTATGGCGATATGGTAGTTGATATGAATAGGAAGGCAAAATAATGGATTTTTATTTACAGCAACACAATTGTACTCAACGGCTTATAGATGAATGGGTAAAGTATCATGGATTAATCATTGCGCTTGATTTTGATAATACTATATTTGATTATCACAGCGACGGTCAAACATTTGACCAAATTATTTCTCTTATAAAAGAATGTAAAAAATACGGATGTAAGGTTGTAATATTTGCGGCAAGAGAAGAAGAGGATTATGATTTTATCAGAAACCATTGTAAGTCAATCGGTATCGATATTGATGGCATAAATGAGAACATGCCTTACTTACCTTATAAGACACGTAAGATATACTATAATGTATTGCTTGACGATAGGGCAGGACTTAAATCGGCATTTGAATCATTATCGGTTGCGTTATATTATATAAAGGAAAAAATTAGAAAATAAATTCTCAATTTACTTGACAAATTAGAATTACAGTGGTATTATATAAACAACAAATAAACAAGAGAAACAAAAGAAAGGAGAACAGATGAGTTTAGATTTTAAAGTTGGGGATAAAGCAAGAGTAGTTATAGGTACTCACTTTGATTTCGGTGAAATTGTTACCATTGATAGTGTTGATAAAATGGATGTTAATTATCCTTATCATTGTGATAGTAACTGCGGAATGAGTTGGTGGGTTAAGGCTGATGAAATTGAAAAAATCGCAACATCTACTAAACCAAAATTGTTTAAAGTTGGGGATAAAGCAAGAGTAGTTATAGATACTCACTTTAACTTTGGTGCAGTTGTTACTATTGATACTGTTAACAAGGGTGGTTTTTATTATCCGTACCGTTGTGTCGATGATTCTGGCACATGTGAATGGATTCAAGCTGATGAAATCGAAGCCGTTGCTGAATCAAAACTGTTCAAAGTTGGTGACAAAATTCGGATTCGTTCTTGGGAATCAATGGAGAAAGAATTTGGATTTGATGGGAAAATAATCAAATGTAAGTGTGGATTTACCTCTAATATGAAAACATTATGTGGACATACCGCTTACATTAAATCGTTAGATGAATGGACAACAAACGTTGTATCCCTTGAAAGATGGGATTCGGGGCTTGATACTTGTTATTCGTTTTCGACAGATATGATTGAACATGTTTGCGAAGAAGAAGACAATAAAAAGGAAGTGAAAGACACGGATAGGCAATTTAAAATTGGCGATAGAGTTAGATTAACGCGTGATTTTCAACATGCTGAAAAAGGTGCAATTGGAATTATTAAGTCACTTAGTAATCCTAGAGTTGGAGTAGAGTTTGAAGATTTTAGTGAAGGTCATTCATGTGATGGTAATTGTAAAAGTGGGAGTGGTTATTGGGTAGATACGACTGCTCTTGAAATTGTTCCATCTTCTAACAGCAAATTTTACGATTACTTAATGACCTATTCAGAAGCTAATTTGGAGAAATTCATTAGCTATCTCTACAGTAACTCTGTATCATTCTTAGAGCATTATCATACTAAAGAGAAAATTGCTAATGCGATTGATACTTGGGTAAGGTCTTCATCAAATGTTCAACCACGTAAGGCAATCTTAAACGAGATGTGTAAGCACGTTGGTATCCGCGACGGTTACAGAACTAATATGTTAGCGGAAGTTGACAAAATTGCGAAAAGTTCATCTCATAGTTGTTTTTATGATTTTCTTTTAACGCTATCACATGATAAGTTAATAGGGATTTATGCCTATCTTGATGAGTATGAATTTTTGGTTGATGTTACCAGAGTTGGTAGCGAATTAACAGATTACGCAACGGTACTTGATGAATGGTGTAATTGCAACGACGAAACAGATATTGATGAAGTTAAACACATTTTTAAGATGGCATTAAAAGAAAATGGTTTATCAGATTTTAACGACAAAGCTATGTCGGCAATTAATAAGAACTTTGGTATTACTGATGCCAAAAAAAGTTCAACTGATGATATTGGTTCGCTTGCTGTTACAACAAGCACAAACGATAAAACAAAATTTAAAGAAAAGAAAGAGGACACAAACATGTTTAATACTACAAACTTAATGGAGAACTTCATGCCATCCTTCGCAACTGGTGACAAATTTGCATTCACAATGGGCGGAAAAACAGCCGTAAAACGTGCAAATGGCGAATACGTCGTTTACAACTTCGAGACCGAAACAATCGAAAATCAAGCTGATTTCGTTCTCAAAGATGAGGATTTTTCCAAAATGTTCATCTTAATGCCAACCTTGGGTAGCAAATTGGTCGCAGGAGATTTAATCAACAACAAGGAAACGTTCTACACTGTTCTCGGACAGAGCAGAGGTAAAATTTCTACTGTGAACATGAACACAAGCGCAAACAGTTCTATTTCCAAAGAAACCAATATCATCTTTGGCGAAAAGATGTACAAGAAAGTGGTATCTTTGTTCAACATGAACGGCACAGCAGACAGCGCATTCGGTGGCGGTGCAACTGGTGGCATGAATCCTATGATGATGGCTATGATGATGGGTAAAGGCGACGGCGACGGAGACAGCATGATGAAAAACGTAATGCTTATGCAGATGATGGGTGGTGGCATGGGTGGTGCAACTGGTGCTATGAATCCTATGGTGATGGCAATGATGATGAGTGGAAAAGATGGCGGTTCAAGTGACAGCATGATGAAAATGCTTATGATGACTTCCATGATGGGCGGCGGTGCTAATCCATTTGCCGCTATGATGGGTGGAGCAACTACCCCTGTTGTTGCCCCTGTTAAATCGACAGTTAAATCCCCTAAGAAAATTACGCAGAAGACGGACAAAGCGGCTACAGAAAAGGTAACTACCCCAATTGCAGAAAAAGCTTAATTAATATATTAACACGGTATAGTCGATTGATTATATCGTGTTAATTTTTAGAATTGTGTTTCATATTATAATATTAATATAAATAAATAAAAATTAATTTTGTATTTTACTTGACAAAATAATAAGACTGTGGTATTATATAAACAACAAATAAAGAAAGGAAATCACATGAAAAGAGCAACTATAGTTAAAACGGTAATTTGGGCTTTTATCTTCCTTATCATTGGTTTGGTAACGCGAGTATGTGGTGCTATTATTAGTAATAATGTAGCAATGACACAAATGCAAATCAATGATGAATCTTATGCAATCTCGCAGTTGTATAACAATGTCACATTCTACGCACCGTACATATTGGCACTAATTTGTTTGGCAACCTATACTAAGGAAATCAAAATCTTAATTAAATTTATAAGGAGTAAACTGAATGAAAACAATTAAAAAAATCCTACTATCCTTCTTTGTTGTGGCACTGATGGTGCTAAGTTTTACGGGCTGTATGAAGCCGTATGAGAAACCAGAAATCAAAACCATTGAAGCATCACAGACCGCCTTTCTGATTCCGCTTGTTGGTGATACGGCAAATCAAGCAACCTTTTCAAGTGAAAAAATGCTTGAAACTGCCAAAGTAGCGGCAAAAGAAATTACAATTCCTCACCGTTGGGTACAAACAGGCAGAATGCCAAATGACGGAGAGTGGAGAGCATCATCTCGTCTAATCGTTGTAGAACGTAAGCCAGAGACACGCGAATGGACAAATACCGCTGAAACTGGAACTACAAATAAAAATCAAGCTATTTCAGCCGAAAGTAAAGAATCTATTGGGTTTAGTGTTGGTATGAACTGTTCGGCACAGATTGATGAACCAGATGCGGTTAAATTCCTATATAGATACAATAACAAGCCGCTTGCTGAAATCATGGACACTGAAATTCGAGCAAGAGTTGAATCAGACTTTGTTGACCAGTGTTCTAAATTCGCCCTCACAGACCTTCTATTAAATAAAGAGAAGATTATGACCGTCGTTCGTGATGATGTTACTACATATTTTAAAGACCGCGGCATCACGATTAATGTTATTGGTATGAAAGACGGTATTGAGTATGATTCAAAATCTATTCAAGAATCAATTGATTTAAAATTCTCGTCAGAGCAAAAAGTCGTCAGCCAGATGAATTAAAACGACCGTGTAATTTCCGAAGCTAAAGCAAAAGCCGAAGCTAATAATATTATTACTAATTCTATCACAGATAAGTTAATTCAGCAACAAGTTATTGAAAAATGGAACGGCACACTTCCTACTGTTACGGCAGGAAGTAGCGGAAATGTATTATTCTCCGTTGGTGGAGCAAATGCGGCTACAACTACTAAATAATTAAAACACCAGAACCGAACGTTATTTTAAACGTTCGGTTCTTTTTTTTATATACTTATTTTTATATTATAATATGAATTGGAAATAGAATTTTCATATTGCAATATAAAAGTTAGATTTTATTTCTCAATTTACTTGACAAATAAAGAATAAAAGACTATAATATATATAGAATAATAAAGGGGATGTATAGTTTTGAATAATTTTTGTGAGGGGCAGATATTTTATCTAAAGCCATTAGGATGTGTTTTGGGTAATAAAATAGTTAATAGGTCACAAAGAGTGTATGTTAAATTTTTTGATAATAACCAAATGATAAAAATCACAGGATATAGTGGAGATATATTCAATTCAAATGACTTTTTTGATTGTGATGTTATATTAGATGTTTCGGCTATTGATAAAAACAGAAAGGTAAATGATAAAAAATATGTAGCAAAAAAAAGACTAGGATACGAAGAACATCAAAGATTGAATCATGAAATTGAAGAACAGGATTCATTGTTTTTTTAGTTTCTAAATTTACTTGACAAATTAAAAAATTGAGTATATAATTAATACATAAAATAAAAAAATAATAGGAGATATATTATGAAAAAATTATTGGTTGTTGTAGATATGCAAAATGACTTTATTGATGGTTCTCTTGGTACAAAAGAAGCGCAAGCAATCGTACCAAATGTTATTGCAAAGATTAAGGAAACGGAATTGAATGGCGGCTTTGTTGTGTTTACTAGAGATACTCATCTTTCTGATTATCTTAAAAAACAAGAAGGTCAAGTTCTACCAGTCAAGCATTGCATTAAAGATTCACAAGGATGGTTAATACCTACTAATATCATTGAATCAAGTCATTCTTTCGGGGAATCAAAAAAACACGTTATTTTTAATAAAGGAACTTTTGGGAGTTCTAAATTAATAGCGTATGTTAATCAAAGCAAATATGGAGAAGTTGAACTTGTTGGATTATGTACTGATATTTGCGTTATTTCTAATGCTATTGGTATTAAAATTCTTTCGCCAGAAGTCATAATTACAGTTGATTCTTCATGTTGCGCAGGAGTTACACCAGAAAGCCATAAGAATGCTTTGAATGTTATGAAGATGTGCCAAATTAATATCATCAATGAATAAGTAAGGCGGTAAACATGAGTAGAAATACTGGTAGCAAGATTTTCTTTAAGCCAATTAATTGTTTGATATCTAAAGCCCCTTTAGAAGATATTGGTAGACGTCAATATGATGCATGTTTAGATATGCGTTTAACTGTAGCGGGTGAAGATGCAAATGACCCATACACAAAGATACGGTATCAAGAAGCTGATGGTTATGAGGACACGCTTTGGATTAAAAACGAAGCACTTGATTACAATCGAATAATTTAATTCCATTATTTACTTGACAAATACCATAAAATATGGTAAGATATAATCATAAAGAAAAGAAATTGAGGTAAAAAAAATGAGCGTATTACTTAATGGCAAAATGATTGGCAACAGATGTTATCCGAACAATGAGCGCATTTTTGATAAAAAGGACACAGGAATCGGCAAGTTTAACATTATCACTTTGAATTACGAAACAGACATTGATATTACTATCTTGTCTATTATCGTAAGATTTCTAAGGGATGAATATCCGCAATCATTTAATCGCCTTATCATGAGGTATATCCCATATGAGCGTATGGACAGAAAAATCGGTGGGTACATTTTTAGCTTAAAGTATTTCTGCCAAATGATTAACGAACTTCATTTCGATGAAGTCTATGTGATGAATGCTCATTCGAGTGTTTCCACGGCATTGCTTGACAGAGTTAAAGAAATGGATATCAGCCAACACATCCATGATGTGATTACGCAACAGTCAATTGATTGTCTTTTCTATCCAGACAACGGCGCGCAGAAGAGATATTCTGAATTGTTTACAGAAAACAAAGGTAGCTACATCAATCGAAAAATCAGTGAACTTCCGCACTTCTTTGGTGATAAGAAAAGAGATTTAGACACAGGACATATCTTGTATTATAATCTAATTGAAGCACCAGACTTGACGGATAAGAACGTTCTTATCGTTGATGACCTTTGTAGTATGGGTTATACCTTTCTTATGGCGGCAAAGTCGCTCAAAGAAGCAGGAGCGAAGACAGTATCGCTCTATGTAAGCCATTGTGAAAATTCAGTCTTCAAGGGCGAATTGCTTACCACTGACTATGTTAACAGAATCTTTACTACATACAGCCTTTCCCCTTCTTCACATGAAAAAATTACCCTTATGGATTGAGGTAATTTGAATGGAAACTTTTATGATATACAAGAACGATATTAAGATAGGCATAATGAGAAGCCCGTTACCGAGAGTTGGAGATTATCTATGTTATGACGATAAAGCGTTTATTGTTAAACAAGTAATCCTTTCTTATGGTGATAAAAAAGTTGATGGCATTCGTTATCTAAATGCCATTATGGTAAATGTGTAAAATTAGTAACCGCCTTAATTGGCGGCTATTTTTTTTATGTGTGCTAATTTTCATATTATAATATTAAATAATAATTTATTTTTTAATTTACTTGACAAATATAAATAAACATGTTATTATATAAATAAGAAATGAGGTAATGAATATGGAAGAGATTACTATAGAAAAAAGAAAATTAGATTGTTTGCTTAGAAGAGCAAATATTTCTAATAAAGATTTAGATTTTTATTTTAAAGAAATAGACCGTAAGATGAAAGATATAAAAATAGGAGATAAAGTTTACGAAATTGGAACTTACGGAGATGTTTTTGAAAAAATAGTCATTAGAATTGTTGATAAAGACAACGGCACGATAGAAACACAAGAAAGAAGTATTAATAAAACGGAAATAAGGAATATACTTTCGTATTGTGATTGGACTACTGTAAAGAAAATAACATATTAATATAAATAAGAAATGGGGTAGTCATAAATGGAAAAAGTTATATTTAATACTATGTACGTTGATGTAATGATTAAGGTTAATGGTAAAAACGATTGTTTAAGAATCTTTGATAATAGACTTGGCAAAAATCCCACCTACATTGAGATACAAGATTTTTTAAGCAACCGAGATGTTAATGAAAATATTACCATTGATTTAACATCAACATTTTGGCATACTTTTCATATATATACAAAAGAAACAGATTTTTTCACAGTTGATAATGTGAGTGTACTTCCAAAAAAATTTATGATAGCATTAGAGTTAAAGAAAATTACCGAGAAACTATATCAAATAAAATCAGATGGTTGTTTCTCAAAATTTGTATTAGTAGAAAAAAATAATGACGGTGAATTTATTGATACAGAAATTGATTATGATTATTGTAAAGTCGTTAATGATACTATGATTTGCATATTTGATGATTCAGAATATGGATACCAATGTGTTTCTGCTATTATCGATTTGTTAACAGAAGAATGCGTTATGGCTAAACAATTAAAAGAAGAAAATAAAAAATAATAATTAAATTTCCAATATTTACTTGACAAATGCTATAAAATATGGTATTATATAAACATAGAAAAGAAAGAACGAGGTACACAAAAGATGAGTTTTATTCCAACACCGACATTATGCACAGATTTTTACAAAGAGTGCCATTTTGACCAGTACAATCCTAAGATGACAAGATTGGTATCTTACTACACACCGCGTATGAGCAGAACTTCCGATAAAACTGTTGTCAATTTCGGTTTACAGTATTATATCAAAAGCTATTTGATTGACGATTTTTCCGAACATTTCTTCAAACTTTCAAAAGCAAAAGCCGTTGCACCGTATGCAAGAATGATGGCTTTTACAATGGGCAAACGCTTCGCTGATACCACACGTTGGGAACAGCTATGGGAATACGGGCGGCTACCTTTAGAGTTCGCAGAAGTGCCAGAGGGTACGAAAGTTCCAATGGGTTGCCCGTCAATCAGAATTTCTAATATTGTGCCAATGGATGCGTTGTTCTTTATGTGGTTGGTTAACTTTATTGAAACTGGTATGAGTACTACTTTGTGGCATATGGGTGCTTCTGCTAATGTTGGTAATACCTATTACGGTATTGTCAAAGAGCATTTTGCAAAATCCGTTGAAGATAGCGTCCCAATTCATTCTGCTATTGGTGATTTTTCTATGCGTGGACAGCAAGGTATTGAAAGTTCCGCAAAATCAAGCGCGGCATTTTTACTTTCTTCTACAAAAACTGCAACAATTCCCGCAATTGAATTTTTGGAGAAATATTACAATTGCAACATCGAAACAGAACTTGTCGCAACTGGACTTGCAAGCACAGAGCATTCCGTTGAAACAAGTAATGCCGCTATTGATGGCGATGAAAAGACCCACGTAATTAAGTTGTTATCAGAAACATATCCAGAGGATAATTTCGTAAGGGTATGGGATAGCTACGATTATTTTGGCAGATTTGATATCTTGGAAGACCCGCAAGTTAAAGCGTTAATTTTGGCGCATAAGGGCTTTATGGGTATCCGTGGAGATAGTGGAGACCCTGTTGAAATTGTTTGCGGTAAGCCTTGCATGATTTTCAAAGATGAAGAAGAATTTTATAATTATGTCAATCATATGTGGGATAATTACTATGCTGATGATTCTGCGCTTATCGTTCACAATGGAGATACGGTCAGAATTGCGACAGAATACAAGACGGTAATTCCTAATAAAGGCAAGCTATGTCTTCATGACACGACTGTTACCAGAGAATTTATGGGTACTATTGAATCTGTTGACAAGATTTTTGGACATACCATTAATTCAAAGGGCTACAAAGTTCTCAATGAACATGTTAAAGTCGTGTATGGCGACGGCATCACACCAGACCGCGCAAGAACAATTTATTCTATTGCAGAAGCAAAAGGTTATGCGGCAAACAATGTTATCTTGGGCATGGGTTCTTATTCTTTAGAATCCGCAGAAGGTAACACACCGCTAACAAGAGACACGTATTCTGTTGCTATTAAATCTACCTATGGTGAGTATACAGATGAAAACGGCAAAACTCAACCATTGATGATTTTCAAAGACCCTATTTCGGACACAGGGCATTTCAAGAAATCTCAAAAGGGTTGTATCGTTGTGAAAAAAGCAGAAGACGGTACTCTTTCCTTCAAAGACCAATACAATTGGGAAGAATCAGAAGCGTTAAAATCTGAAAATCTTTTGCAAACAGTTTTCTATGATGGTGTCTTGGTAAAAGAACAGTCATTGAAAGAAATCAGAAATGTACTGCATGAGGGATTTTATGAATGAATTTGGGTATGAAATAGTCCCTGTTAAAAGTAAAAAGCCGTATTTCATAGTTTATATAAATGCTGATTCTAACGACGGGGATTATATTTCAAGAGAAACAAGATATACCGTTAAAGATTTTAATAAGCGTGGTATTAAGGCAGTAAAGATTATTAAGAAAAAACTATCTGATAACCATGCGCTTGAAAATATGGAAGACATTTTGACAGAAGAAGAATCGGAATTTTTGGAAGATGCAATCGAATTTCCTTATTCTGATTGGGGAATTTGCCATTCTATTGAAGACATTGAAGTGTATTATTTCGATGAAAATAACAAAAAATGTAATGTGAAATTCTAATAAAAAAAATATAAGGGGAACAAAAAATGAGAAAATTTAACGCTACAAAAACTACGCAGGATTTAATCGTATGGATTAAGAATTTCTTTGAGGAAAACGCAAAGACAAACTCAAAAGCAATCGTTGCCATTAGTGGTGGCAAAGACAGTTCGGTAGTTGCGGCATTGTGTGTTGCCGCCTTGGGTGTCGAAAATGTATTCGGAGTTCTTCTTCCAAACGGTGTCCAAACAGACATTGACTACTCAAAGCAGTTGGTTGACTTCTTGGGTATTGAAAATGTCACAGTCAATATCAAAGATACCGTTGATGCACTTACGCTTGCTATTGTTGAACGTGGCGGCATTGTAGAAACGGCACAGATGAAGACAAATCTTCCTGCCAGAATCAGAATGACAACACTATATGCAATTGCGGCAAGTATCGGTGGCAGAGTTGCCAATACTTGTAATCTATCAGAAGATTATGTGGGTTACGCTACGAAGTTTGGTGATGCGGCAGGGGACTTTTCCCCATTGTCAAACCTTACAGTGCAAGAGGTAAAAGCGGTTGGCAGAGAGTTAAAACTGCCAGAGACCTTGATTGAAAAAGTCCCTACAGACGGCTTGTGTGGCAAAACTGATGAAGACAATCTTGGTTTCACGTATGCTACACTTGATACATATATCAGAACTGGTGTATGTAAAGATGCGGCAGTAAAAGCAAAAATTGATTCTATGCACAATAACAACTTACATAAGTTACTTCCAATGCCATCATTCATGCCTATTTAAATAAGCAAAATTTAGGGGTAGGCAATAGCCTATCCTATAATTTTGTAGAGATATATTTCATATTGTAATATTAATTAAAGTCATAATTATAAACATAAAATCATATAATGAATAAGAAACAGAATTAAGGCAACAATATTTATATCAAAATTAAAAAGGAGTTTTTCAAATGAAACGTAAATTAATATCATTGTGTTTGGTTCTAATTGTTAGCATAGGGCTTTCATTTTCCGCAGGATGCGATAGCAAGAGTATTAAGACAAATACTAATGGCGGTTCTACTGTAAGTGCCAGTGAGGTTGTATCCGCTACTGATAGCAAGGTTGTAATTGCCGCAGTTGAGAAACTCTTCAATGATGCTAATATTGATAATAATATCACAGAATTTGATAGTGAGACTTTATATGTTGGCTTGCCTTACCATCTTAATGATACGGATAAGTTGGTAGACTTATTTTCTCAAATGACTACATCTCAAAAAAATTCAGCGAGATACCAAATGGGTTGGGTTGGTTTATCAGATACGATTAGTGGACTTGATAAGACAGTAAGTAAGGCAACTAAAGATAGCAAATATAAGCATATAGTATGTCATATGTATGATAGCAAAGATACTTCAAAAACATATCTATTATATAAAGATGGGGTTCTTGTTACAGATATGTTTGGAATTGAATAAATTTAAAGCCGCTGATGCGGCTTTTTTTTTGCCCATTTATTTTTATATTATAATATGAATTTAATATTTTTATATTATAATATGAATGTTTAATTGAAAAATAATTATTTTATACCTATTGACATTCACAAAAAAATATGATATAATAAGTTATAGAAAAAGAAAAGGATGTGCCAATATGTTTATTAAAGAAAACGTAAATCCTAAGAAAAAAGTAACTGGTGACTGTGTAATTAGGGCAATATCTAAGGCAGAGGGCAAGGAATGGTTGACTGTATTCGATTCATTGGTGGCAATATCAAGAGAGATTTTTTCAGTGCCTAACTACAAGGATACGATTGTAAGGTATCTATCTAAATATCCCAAAATAGATGTAATGCATATGGTAGGGGATAAGCGCAAAAGGTACACAGTCAATGATGTTAGTAAGTGGAGTGGCACATATCTTATTGACGTAGCCAATCATATGACGATGACTTGCAACGGTAACAATTATGATACTTGGGATTGCGGAAATAAATGTGCTTATAGAATTTGGAAAGTAAAATAAAGTTTCCATTTTACTTGACAAATGTTGGAAATAAGAGTATAATAAAATTACAAAATAAATCAATTGAGGTAAAAGATGAAGTTTAAATATTATGTACACAAGAAATACGCTCAAATAAATGACCGTATTAAATACTTGCCAGTTAAAAAAGAAGAAATTCCTAAAGAACAAGTTCCAGAAGTTTATGTGTCCAGAAAATCTATGAAATGAGAGGTAAATATATGAAAATCAAAAGACTTTTAAAATTTCTATTCTACTGCATATTCCCAATTCTTGTTGGAGTTGTTGTTACTCTATGGTGTACTTATCAGAATATCTTTGTGTACATAATCTATTTATTAGGGGTTTTTGTTTGGTGTGGTATGATTTATAAGCTTTTGTTAAAAGCAGAAGAAAATACAAAATAAAAAGGGGTATTCAAAATGGATGTAGCAGGACAAATTAACAGTGTGGTCAACAACATTTCAAGCAAATTGGGTGACATTGCAAAACAACTCGGTGTGGCAGTCAACATGGTTTATCCAATGTTCGTACAGAAGGCATTTACGGATGGAATCGTTGGGCTTATCTTTGCTATAATTTCAGTTATAGTAATCTTATTTACGCTTACATATGCGTATAAAGTCTTTTACAAATCTAATAAAGATGGGCTTTCAAAGTATGAAATTGCTGTTCACAGTAATAATTATAGTTCAGACGAACATGAAGCAAAATATGCGATTATGATTATTGTACTCGGTATTATTTCATTTATATTTGGTGTGTATTTGTTGGTTTCACTTGGCGATACAATTAATCATTTGGTAAATCCGCAGTATTGCGCGTTAAAAGAACTTACGGACTTAGTTAAAAATACAACATCAAAATAAAAAAGAATGAGGTAATCAACAATGGCTGAACAAAAAAAATATTACGGAGCAGTACTGGAAACTGGTAAAATATTTGGTGCGCTGATTGATGCTTACAAGGGCTGTAAAAAGCAAGGAATTTATGAAGCAGACGGCAACAAGATGAACGTTGTTGATATCTTCACGGGCAAGCTAAAGAGCGCAACAATGGTTGATGGGGTTGTCACGGAATTTAAAATCCTCAACCACAATCTCACCGCAGAAATGAAAATCACGAATGGTGAACTGACAGTTGTTTCCATAAGAGCAGTAGCGTAACCTTACAAATATAAATCTTACAGATAAGCAAATTAGGGGTGGCGAATAGCCATCCTTTTTTTGGGTTTCAATTATTTTTGGGTTCATCAAATAGGAATTTTTTTGCATATAGATAGTTCACATTGTAATATGAATCTTGATTCATCAAATAGGAAAAAAGTTGCATATACAAGGTTCACATGGGTTGCTATGCAATTGATATTCGCTACGCTCAACTGATATGAGACAAACATTCACTTCATTTCATATTGTAATATGAATTAATACGTTTCACATTATAATATAATCTCATATTGGTTGCTTCGCAACTAATACAAAACGCAAAGCGTTTCATATTGTAATATAAGGTTAATACGTTCATATTATAATATGAATCTCACTACGTTCGATTTATATTCTATGAGTTTTAATATTTCACATTATAATATGAGGTATATATTTTCATATTATAATATGACTTAATATATTTAATTCCAAAAAGAATTTTCCATTTCTCTTGACAAAATTGCTGTGCAATTTTTTGAAGAATATTAAAATAAATATTTTAATATTCTTGACAAATTGAGAATACTATTATATAATATAGACAGACAAAAAAGAAATGGCGGTAAATTAATGATTGTGATGTTCTTAATACTATTATTTTCACCTAAGAAAAAATAAGGAAGAGGTTATTAAAATGAAAAACAAAACTATAGAGCGTGTCTTAATTATACTGATAGCAATTCAAGTTGTGTTAATCATTTTAGGGTTCGTACTTTACGCAGGGAAACCATTCGATGTATTAAGATATACGGTCATGAATGCATCGTTACTTGTTATGAATGCTTATACGCTACATAACTGTAAGAAAGAGGAAAGCAAATGAAATACTTAAATGAAAGAATATCCTTGGTTATCCTAATTATCACAGCAATCATATTCCTAAAGAATAGCATAATTACCGCGCCTATATTTTTCATTACAATAATACTGATATTCATAGCAGATGAACTTATAGACATAAAATGCGCTATAGATAAGAAAGGGGATAACAAATGATGATACTTGAAGCGCATTGCCTATTAAAAAATTGGTGGTCGGTCACTAAGAATATGGTTGTAAAAGGGTTTTTAATTTTAGACATTAGTATCGAAAATGAATTTGTTAATTTAGTATTCGGTAGAATAATGTAATTTCTAAATAAATATTTTAATAGTCTTGACAATTAATAAATAGTGATATATAATAGAGATACAAACAAAAGAAAAGAGGACAAAAAATGGAAAAGAGATATATTATGCTTAGTCGTTCTAAAGAGACAATCACTGAAAAGACATTGGCATTTCTGAAAGACGGCTACGAATTAGTAGGGGTAGATGACCGCGGTGAATCCCTTGAATTTCAAAAAGAACATCCTGTGTGGAAAATCATTAATCCAATATGGGAAATTACCAATCCAAACGGTGCATATACCAAAGAGGGCGCTAAAAACATCGAAGGTATATACAATTTCATTGAAGGAACAATTTCAGAAATTGGGGTCAGCGATGCAAAATCACTTTACCGTCATCTTACTGAAAATCCAACGGAGACATTAGCAATATTAAAATCATTATCTGAATAAACAAAAGATAAACAAAACATACGACAACAAAATAAAAAGGAGAATTAAATATGTTCAAGATTTATTGGATAAATATGTCAAAAGCAACGGGTGACACAAGAATTGGGACAAGACCAGTCGTGTCGGTCGAACAAGTCGGTAAAAAGCTAACAGTCTATGAGATTACAAGCCGCAACAAGGGAGACAGATATCATGCGCACATGAACAACTACCTCATAAGGGGTTATTGCGATTGCGGAACTGCATATAGGGTCGATGAGAAGTACATCAAGAGTTATGTCAGAGATTGCACACTAACAGAATATAAGGCTATTTCAGATACTATAGCGGCACTAAAACCTAGAGATTCAAATAAACAGGCTGTATAAAAAGAAGGAGCAAAAATGCAATTTATCAATAAAACAACGGGCGAAGTTATCTCAACTAATAATAGAAGAATACTGCTTCATACGGTTCTTTCATCGGTGTATCTTCAATTCATGTTGGAGAGTGACACCTTGGCAAAAGAGACAGCGAAATATAAAAATGTTCCACTTCTGCCATACATCATGACGGATAAGGATAAAGAGAAAATTGCCTTAAATCCAGATACCATTGAGGATATCCCACGGTTTATTGTAAAGGGCTATGATAAGGCGGTCAGCGCCAGTTACTTTGACCAAAAGGTTTGGGATGAATTTATCACCAGATATAACCAGAATGATGAACGGCTGTGTACATTCATAAACCGCTATCATCCTGTGTTCAAAGCAACCTTAGATGTTTCATCTATGGCTTCATAAAGCAATCAAGGTGGGTTTATTCACATCTTCCCACATTGATATATTAGGGTGACAGCGTAGCTAACTGCCATCCTATTTTTTTAAGATATATAAGTTCATATTATAATATGAATCTATTATTTAGAAATTGAGATTCTAAAATAAACTTTAAAATACTATTGACATTCTTATTTTATGGGGTTATAATGTAATTACAAAAGAAAAGGATGTGTAACAATATGAATTATTTTACAGACTGCAAATGTATTGAAGAGGTTAAGGAAATTTACCGCAAGATGGCTTGCTTGCTCCATCCAGACATTAATCACGCGCCAGATGCAACACAGCAAATGCAAGCTTTAAACAGCCAGTATGAGCATATATTCGCACTTCTAAAGAACACTCATAGGTCAATCAACAACGCAGAGGAAGTCTATACGGCAACAGGAGATAAGGAAACCAAAGAAGTACCAGAAGACTTCATCGGAATCATTAGCGTAATCATTGGTTTAGTCGGTATCAAAATCGAATTGATGTCGTTGGGTTTGGGTAACAGGTGAAACCAAACAATATAAGGACATTTTTAAGGGTCACGGCTTCATGTGGAGCAATCCAAAACAAGCATGGTCATGGCATAAAGCAGAGGATGCAACACACAGCAGAAAGCGTATTCCACTTGATAAGATAAGGGAAATGTACGGGTCACAAGAAATCACCCAAGAACGCAATAACAGGGCGGCTTTAAATAGTTAATCATTACGGGGCAGTAGAAATACTGCTCCATTTTTTTTAGAATATAATCTTCATATTATAATATGAAGCGTTATATAATATAATTCACATTATAATATGATATAATATATTAAATAAAAAATAAACTTCTCTTATATCTTGACATTAGAAAAATACCGTGTTATAATATAATTACAAAATAAAGAAATGAGGAAATACAAAATGATTTACGAAAAACTACAGAAGACAACGGTTGAGGACAAGTTCTTAAAAGCAGAGATATATTATAGTAAGGGTGGATATCATGCCAAACGTGGCTATTATCTAAGGGTTACACCAGTAAAGGTTAAAAAAGGAAACGGCTATACAAGCGAGGAATCAAGCCTGTTCGGCAATGAAAGTGGAGATGTAATGTTCATCCATGAAGTGGGTCGTCAGTCAGACAAGCAGTTCCAGATTGCTTGCAGTATCGCAGAGGATAAAGCGAACAACTTAGTCGAGAAGCTAACCGCTAAAGTATCTGCTCAAAGTGGATGGATTCTAAAAGAATAAATTGTAAAAGGGTGTTCGGTAACGGATGCCCTTTATTTTATATGGAGTTATTTCATATTATAATATGAATGTTTAATTTAGAAATTCAATTCTTAAAAATAAAGTTTAATTAACTATTGACATTAATTATTTATAGTGTTATAATATAATTACAAAAGAAAGAGAGGTATTAATTAATGAGTTGTCCAAATTGCGGTCACGAAGAATATGTATGCATCGAAGTTTCAGATTCTTCTGGTTCTTGCGCATTAGTGGTTGGTTGTACTGGTTCGGTAAGACCAAGGGTTTGTTTAAATTGTGGGGTTGTTTATTTGTCAAAAGAGCGCTTAGAAGAGATTAAGGATTGCGAAAATAGATTAAAAAGAGCGAAGTAAAATTCGCTCTTTTTATTTTAGAATGTGATTTCATATTATAATATAAAACTATTAATTATAAATTCAATTTCTAAAAATAAAGTTTAATAAAGTATTGACATTGATTATTTACCATGTTATAATGTAATCACAAAGAAAAGAGGTAAGCAATATGAAAGAAAATCCGTGGTACAATGGTTCAAATGGTCAAAGAGAATGGATAGACAAATGGAATCAAGAGTATGCAGTTTGCATAAAATGTCCTAAATATCCAAACTGTAATGCCATTGACCGTACAGATGAAAATACATGTGGCTTGCTAACACTACCAATACTAAATAAATAAGAGGTAAAATAAAATGACAGTAGAACAAATTAAAGAGATGAAACCGTTTGAGGTATGCATGGAGTTAGAGTGTGGAAACTTACTAGACCAGATTGACACTGTTGACAAGGCACAAGCAATCTTGGACAAGGTAAGTTGTCTACGTCGTTCACAGGGGTTTTATACACGCTTATGTGAAAGCTTGGAAGATTTTATTGCAAGCTTTGATGATGACAGCGATGATATGCCATATGATGACGGTGAAGAATGCGACGGAGAATGTGACGGTGGCTGTAGCGAGGGTGAAGATTAATTATGGATAACGACAGCTATATTCTGAACAATGGACTTGGGGAAATCCTTCATATACAATTGTATAATGATGGATATTATTTAGCTAGTGTACCATATGTATGCAAAAAAGACGGCAAAATTTATATTCAAGGATTTTGGAGTGAAGATGAAGCAACTATTGATAAATACGAAATTTTAAACGGCAAAATTAGGATATTGCATTATATCCAATATTATCGCGGTATTGAAATAAAGAATTGTGAATGTGATGTTACCGTAGATTGGATTATATAGTTTTAAAAAGGATAGTCGGCTCTATCCTTTTTTTTATAGACAATTATTTCATATTATAATATGAATAGCTTATAATTCTTGTCATATTATAATATGACTTAACATATAAACCTAAAAATAAAGATTAAAATTAGCTTGACATTATATATAATAGATGTTATAATATATTTAGAAACTAAAAGAAAAGGACGTGTAAACAATATGAATGAAAGAGCAAAGATTATCTTAGAGCAACTTGGTGGGAATCATTTCATGGTGATGACAGGCGCAAAGCTTATCACATATGATGATAATTCTATTTCCTTATCACTACCACGTAATATCTCAAAAGCGAACAAATTTTCGGTGACACTTGATGGTGACGATACTTACACAATGAAGTTCTATTCCACTACACGTAAAGAGCCGATGATATGCGCTCAAAGTGGATTGTACTTCAATATGTTACAGCCAGAGTTTACCAGAGTGACAGGGATGGACACTAAATTATTCTAAAGGAGTAAACAACATGTTTGATTCAAGAGAGTTACACAATATTGCCGTTGGCATTGCAGAGATGGAGAGCGCACACAGCGAGGACACCGACAAAGACATAGCAATCGTTAATGCTATTGATGGCGCAGTAGATGCACTAAGGAGACTTTCAAATCTATTGCTTACAGAAGAAGCTTAATAAATGGGGTGGAGAAATCCATCCTATTTTTTTTATCCAATTCATTTTATATTATAATATGAAAAATAACTATACTTCTCTTCATATGAGTTGCAAAGCAACTGGATATAAAACGCTCCGCGTTTCATATTACAATATGATTAAAATATTGAATTAATTATTTAGTATATTTACTTGACATTCGCATATAAATATAGTATAATAATTAAACAAAGAAAAGGGGATTAACGAATGTTTATGATGTTTCTTTATTTACTATTTTTTGGAAAAAAGAAATGAAAACGCTTGACAAATGACGAAAACAATGGTATACTAGTAACAGAGATTAAGAGAAGAACGACAAAAGAAAGAGAGGTATTTCAACATGAAACTTATTTACTTCGGTCGATGTAGTTGCTCAACTAAAAAAAATATTATTAAATAATTAACGACAGCCGCGGCAGTTTGGCGCACAGCCAAAGAAGGAGATATGACGATGTTTCATAGTGGATTTGTTTAGCTAGACATTATAAATTAGAACGTATTAGATGAGAACAGCGCGGCTACAGCCGCACGAACCAAACGTTATTAGGGGGATTTGTGATGAGATTTACAACTGGATTTACTTAGCTAAACTATGATAATTAAAAATTAGATTGTATATATAAATAAATAAATAATACGCGGCGACGGGGTTATTTTATATCCCGCCGCCGCCTTTTTATTTAGGAATGAATTTCATATTATAATATGAATATAAGAAGCGAATTGTTATATTATAATATGAATTAGAATATTTATTTTTAAATAAGATTGACAATTAAAAAAACGTATGTTATAATATAATTACAAAAGAAAAGAGGGTATATAATTATGAAATTTATTGTTGATGAATTACCGAACGGTTGTTCTGAATGCCCCATAAGTAAAAAAGAATACCATGGAAAATTTGGTACTTTTTATAGTTGCCCATTAACTGGTGAATCAACTATTGGTGGCTGTAGTTGGATGCAAGGGCAATTAAAAATATGTAAAAGTTGCCCATTAGCTATACTAAAATAAAAGAAAAGAGAACCTAATTATGAAAGATATGATTAAAAGACTTGTAGTATTCACAATCGTTATTCTGGTTGTTATAGCTTGCACTTGGAGACTAACCATGTTATCATTAGGAATAGTAGTCAATGACGACACTTGCTACATTACAAGTTACGGGCAAGTAGATGCATATGATTACACACCAAATTTTTAAAGGTGGGTACATATAATGAAACGGAAGTTTATATTCTGGTTACTGGTTGATGTTTTCACAATCGGTTTGTTTATCTGGTTTGTTTGGTCTTGCTTGGATGTAAACGCTCATAATAACCTTGGTGATACAAGTACCATCAGTACATACAATCTATTCTACATGGCAGAGAGGGCAAGAGATAGCATAATGAGTTGACTTAGTAGGCGGCAGAAATGCCGCCTATTTTTTACCTATAGTTGTTTCATATTACAATATGAATCGTTTTATATTATAATATGAGTTTCACTTCGTTCAACTGATATTTTATGAATCTGCTGTAAAAATCTGTTTTCATATTCTAATATGAGTTGATTATATAAAAATACAATTTCTAAAATAAAGTTTTAATATCTATTGACAATGATTATTTTTCATGTTATTATATATATAGAAAAGAAAAGGAAGTGCAATAATAAATGAGTAAAAGTATATTAATCATTGGGGAGTTCAAGACTAGGAGAAAAGATGTTGCCGTTGGTATTCATATTCCAACTGATAGGCTGATAACGGAGTTAGACATTGAGGAGATACAAACTAAATTCGTATCGACATTCAATCCTATAAAGGATAAAATCAAGAGATATATTGTTGATGTTGTACACTGTACGAATACAGAAGAAGAAAAAGACTTGGCTATATCATTCAACAGTATATCTTATAATCAAATGGTTCTACATCTGGAACAGTACGCAAGAATTGCTAACTTATAAAATAAAGGAGAAAAATATTATGGTAAAAGTTTGTGTTAATGTAATCGGCGCTGATAATCTGACAATGGGTAAGAGGTACGAAATAAAAAAAGCAACGCACTCGGATTATGTCAAGGTCAAGAACGATAATGGAAAAGATAAGTGCTATCATAAAATGAGATTTGCGGCTGAATAAGCCGCATTTTTCTTTATATAAACGTTTCATATTACAATATGAATACTTATAATTCTTATCATATTCTAATATGAATTGATAAAATAAAGTTTTAATTAGTGTTGACAATTGTTATTTTCCATGTTATAATAAATATAGAAATTAAAGAGAGAAGGATTTAAAAATGACAGTTTACAGAAAAGGTTTGAGGAAAAATTTCATCTATTTGTACGAGATGACAATGAAAGAATATCTGGTCAACCGCTACATCTATGGAAGTAAAATATTTAGGAAATAAAAGGAGTGCAACATTATGTATAAAAAATCAATAGCAATATTAGAATTGACAAATTTTAGCGGCATTAAGATTCTAGGCATTGAATACGGAATCAATGATAAGGTAAAATTTTGTTATACTGATGATGAAAAGGGCGATGGTAGGACTATAACGGCAAAAATCAGATATGATGATGAGGGCAAAAGTTATTTCATATCCTATGGTCATCGTTATGATATTGATGAATTTATAAGAACAAATTCATAATTAATAAGCCCGTGAGGGCTTATTTTTTTACCTATAAATGAGTTTCATATTACAATATGAAATAGATTAATCTTTATCACATTACAATATGAAATACCCTTCACTTCAATTCATATTAGAATATGAAATATAAATTGAAAATTCAATTCTAAAATAAATATTTTAATTCGCTTGACAAATGTCATAAAACATGGTAATATATATATAGACCTAAAAGAAAAGACGTAAAAAATAAAGAATAGAAAAGAAGGATTTTAAAATGTTTGGATTACCTACAAAATTTACAAAGCACGAAGTTATGGTTGGACTTAATGATAAGGTCACTAAAACGCAGTTAGTTCCTACAATCGAAGCTTTTAAGGCGGCATCAAGTATCGTAGCAAGATACTACGACGGAGCGAGTATATATCAAGGCAACGGAGTTTATAAGCACGACGACGGCACAGTCGTATTTGAGGAATCACTCAAAATTGATATTCTGGTATTCGATAAAAAGAATGATAACATTGACGGGCTGATTGAGGAATTGAAATTAAAACTGAATCAAGAGAGCGTAGCAATCCAAACAAGCCGAGTTTCAAGCCGCTTAATGTAATTATAAGGCATACGGAAAATAAACCGTATGCCTTATTTTTGGGTTCATGTGTTAAAACATTAACAATCATATGGGTAATTTCATATTACAATATGAATCATGGGCTGTAAAAATTTCCAAAACTTTATCCCTCAAAAGTTTCCATAGACTAAGCGTTTCATATTACAATATGAATTATGAATCGTTAAGGTAAAACGGTAATATGGTAATATGGTAACGCTTTAAAGTAGTAACGCTTTAACTTGATAAAGTGGTAAATCATTAAAACATATTTACTTACTATGTTAATTTCATATTACAATATGAATCGTTTTGGGCAAAAAAAATAAGCCGCATATTTCAGCGGCTTATTTTCAATTATCTGCCTAATAATATGTCAGAATCATATTCCTCATTATTATTGAATGCTATCCATTCAGCGGCTTTTTCTTCACTCATACCCTGTTCCATCCAATAATCAATTTTTTCAAGGTAATTCATTTCATCATAGTTCATAATAATAACCATCTTTCAAATTAAAATTAAGCCGCCCGTAGGCGGCTTATTGGATTACTTTTTTTTACCGAATAACAAATACAATGCCATTAAAAACAAAACATCACCGCCTTATAAGAATAAGCGCGGTTATTCACCGCGCTTTGCTGTTGTTGCGTTCGCTTCTCATACATAATGCTTTACCAGTTGCGTATTTTTTGAAAAGTTCAATAAGTTCATTCGCAGTTTCATCAATGTCGTTAAAATAATCATCTTTGCAGAATTGGTCAACCAATAACATTATCTCTTTACACATGTTCATAAGATAAAAATATTGATTGACGTTATTGAATTTTGCAAGTCTAAATTCTAAACAACATTCATTTTTGAAAGTATCGTTTCTAATGTTTAACCAATACCCATGCGTAAATGAAATACTTGTAAATTCAGCATAATTTGTAAAGTATCTACCGAACACCCGTTCTGTTAGATATCTGTTTTCTTTCATATAATATGAAAGTGGTGCAAATAATTTTTCCGAGTTAGCTTTTAAAATTCTTGCGAACCGATTATCCCATGTGGTGCGGCTAATGTTGATATGATGACCACAGTTACTAGCGGTTAAGTCAACTATTTCGGATATTCCTTGAATACGATTTTTGTATCCGTGTAGTGAAGTCCGTCGCTCTTCTTTATATTCACAATCGACGGTGCAATCATGAGTAGGTAATAAATGATATTGGCTTGCCATATATGCATTTATTTCCTCTTGTGTTTCAAGGTGAACGCCATTTACATTTGTACCGTTGTATTTATAAGCGCATTCCCATTCTACAGCAATTTGCATTTTTGACTTTGTTTCAAGTCCTATGAGATTATCAACCTCATCATTATAGGATGATGAGCCGTTGCGCGTGTCATTATTTGCGCATTCGTTACAAGTGTAACGAGTTTCGCCGCAACCCTTTGTAGGAATTGCAATGTAGTCAATTCCCTTTGTTCCCGTGATTTGTTTACCGCATTTACGGCAAAACGTACCGATTCTAATTTTTGCGTTCATTTTAATTTTTCATTCCTTTATTTTTTAATTTTTGCCCATATGAGATTATATAAGCGGATATTTTTTTTATTTGATTATGCTACAGTCAATGTGTAAATACCATCATAAGTGACCTTGCAATTGACTACAGATTGAATTTGCTCAACTTGTGAACGCTTGAAACAATATGTTTCTTTTTTGTGTTTTAGTTCTGTAATACAATCTTTTACAATTTGCTCAAAATAGTTATAACCTTTATTCTCTGTTTGTTCGCTCTTATCGGTATCTAATATGCTATCTACTAACTCTTCAATATTAACATCTTTATTCATCTTTAAACATCCTTTATTATCCGCTTATATAATCTCATATGGTAACATTAATTTGTCGTAACTACCTTGCACTTATGGCATGAAGTAGGACTATAACACTACAGTCACAGTTACACGCTATACACTCTCGTTACTCATTAATGCTTATTCTATTATCAAAGTACAATGGCGCTTATTAGACCATGTGAATGTGAATCACTTCCCTTGCTTATTCGTTTTTTGGAATATCTTAATAATAAACTGTTTTCATTTGTTCGTCAATAGTTATTTCAAATATTTTTTTATTTATTCGTAATTTATTTTTTTATTTATTTCATTAATTAAGAATACAATTTAGATATAACAATAGTTAATTAACAATGTCATTACAAGCCCGTAAAGGGTCATTGTAGGCATTATGTATCATACATGCCATTAGTTACACCCATGATAACAACGTGCCTTGCAAGCCCTATGTAAAGCCCTATTGTAAAGGACTTATGTTAAACAATTAACAACGTGTTATATGTTACATTACATCTCATATTATAATGTGATGAGTACTAGTTATTGATATTACATTACTAACAAACAATTAGTTAAACTAAATATCTTTTAGGTCAACCCGTATCATGCTATGCTACAATGCTATGATGACCACATGCAAGGCATGTTGTAACAATGTTGCTACGTGTGTGTGTAACAATGATTACAAGTCACTAGAATAATACAAACAGTGTTAAAACAGTTTAGGGTATAGATTATACTCTAAAATAAAAATGCCTTAATGAGCCGTTTAAACGCTCGTAATCGCATGTTGTTATAATGGCACGTTGTAACACATGCCTTTCAAGCCGTACGATAGTATCAATACAGCGTGTAATACTGTGATTATACAATGCGTATAATTCCCTCAACTGTATTACTGTAGTACTGTATTAAGTATATGATACAACACATTGAAGAGTGTCAATGTATATTTATGTAATGCATATACATTTGTATGATTATACATTATGATTGTATGTGTTTATGCATATTGCATATACAAACAATGTATTATTGTACAATGTCACCACGGGGGACGGGTGCGAACCCAAAATGAATAAATATTCATGTATATTCAATGTATATTTATGCATGGGGGGCTTTAGCACTTTAGCGTGTTGAAGCGCGGAACAGGGCATAGTAGCTACTAAGCATACATACTATAAAACGATATAGTCCATATAAGACAGTATACAGACACATGAACGATATACCCTATATACATACTGGCTAACGATATCAACCATAAGCCATAGAATCAACCGATATACTATATATACATTCAATTTATTTCACTTTTATTCCCTATATACTGTATATACCCTATTTTAAAAAATACTGGGACTGTTTTTCAAAACGATATACCATATAAATGTATTAATAAAGAATTGAATTAAATATATTAAAAGTTTATTTAAAAACTACTTGACAAATTAATTCGTTTGATATATAATATGAGCAAGTAGAAAAGAGAGAAAAAAAGGGGAAACAAAAAAATGGAATATATGATAACGGATGGCATCAATTACATAGCCGTTTCGTCTAGCGGTTCAGTTGCTACAGATGACTTTACACTCGCACAGCACTTTTCCTTTTTAAAGGCAAACAATTTTGTAAAAGCATTACCCATTGTGCTTAGAGATTATCAATGGAGAGTTGAACCCCTAAGTGTATCAGCAGACGGTAGCGCCTTTACTAATCCGTTTGGTGATGATTCTTATAGTATATCTGATAAGGTAGATGAACTTTCAGATTTCTCTAAGAAACTTATTGAATATGAAAAATACCTACTAGCGGAACTATCTAAAACAGATTTAGCAATTGTTGATATTGAACATGCCGCTGAATTTCAAAATCTCAATGTTGTAAAAGGATACAAACTTTATAAGTTGTTACAAGAAAAAAGAATTAGGCGCAGACATATCAAGAATGAGATAGAAGGAACAAGAATTGTTATGAGTAATAAAATGACAGCCTATGCTTCTGATGCAATTTCAAAATCAATTGCAAAATTGGATGAAAAAAAATATGCCCCTAGAGTTTTAAAAGAACTCTTTATATAAGGAGAAGTAAAATGAGTACTATTATTTATTTTATTATTATCGCATTGTTGTCCATAGGTTTTATAACATTTGTCATCATAAGCTATTTAAGAGCAGATTATGATATTCATAAAAGCATGGTAGTTTGGTTATGTAATCTTCGGAATTATGGAACTATTCATGCAGATTTTGACGAATTTAAACGTAAGTTTGATAGTACGGATTGGTATCAATATGAAGATGGTATGTTTCCAGAGAGTTTATTCGTACATGGAGATGGTTACTTTAGCAAAAGTGAAATTCACGCTTTTGTTATCCTATTTGACAATGTAGGTATGATAATGAAGAGCAACAAGGATTTTAAAAAGGCTATGAAATACACAAAACAATATATAATTAATTTAAGGAAAGGTAACAAATAAAATGAATTTATTTAAAACGTACACAGGATTCGATACAGAGGTTCTAAAAACTGGAACAATCGTAAAAATGTTTTATGCGGGAGTAGGTACACAAACCCTTTGGTTGGTGCATGAAGTAAGACCAGATTCTATCAAGCTTATTGATTACACGGGCAACATCAAAGAGTTACTTCCTGCTCAATTCCTAAGTATTGAGGGCAGAAAACCATCTTACTCATTCGAAATTTTAGATATAAAATAAGGAGAAAACACAATGGGTTTAATTATATTTCTTATAATGGTTTTTGTAGTTACCATGATTATAACGTTACTTATTTGGCATTCGCATATTGACATAACTAAGTATGAAAATAAAAAATGCGGATGGGCATCATTCAAATCTTTTAAAAAGAATTTTGATGCCGCTAAATGGGAAGATGTAGAGGATGAAGACGATTGTTTATGTGAATATAACGGCAAACTTTTAGTCAGTTGTATTGCTGACCTTAGTTTTAAGTTTAATAATATTGGAATGCTTATGAGAACCCCAATATCATTTATTAGGGCTAAATTATATGCTAACAAATATATAAAACTTCAACTTAAAAAAAATATATTATATAAATGGGATTAAGGAGAAAACACAATGGGTTTAATTATATTTATGCTAATACTTTTTACGATTTTCATAACGATATATGAATATATCGAATGGATTTGTCATGCTCAAACGGTAAAAGAAATCCACAAACCTTATGGGTATGCATCATTTAATACCTTTAAAAAGCATTTCGATGCTACCGAATGGGATGCTGATAGAAATAATATGAAATATTGTCTTTACAAATATTACCATGGTGATTGTATTAGTAAAACTGATACTTATTCTATTAGGTTTAATGATGTAGGAATGATTTTAAAATCACCATTATCACTTTTCAGAGCCAGAAGATATATAAGAAAATATCAAAAATCTCGAATTAAAAAAGAAGAATTATATAAATGGGATTAAGGAGAAAAAATGGTAGGAATAGAAATAATTATAACTTTAATCATTATGTCTATATTTGTATTTATAGGAACGCAATGTCTTGAATGGAGTTCTCATATTGATATAGTAAAATCCTATACCGAAAAATACGGATGGTCATCGTTCAAAACGTTTAAGAAAAATTTCGATGCTACTGAATGGACTGATATGGATAATGATAAATACTACGTCAGTAGATATCTTAATAAGAATTTAATTAGCAAAACTTCTCAATATATTTTTAAGTTTAATAATATCGGAATGATTATGAAAACACCACTTGCATTTTTTAGAGCAAGAAGATATATAATAAAATATAAAAAAGCTATGAACAAAAAAGAATTATATAAATGGGAATAATGAGGTAACACAAATGATAGATTTAACAAAAGAGAATACTCACACGCTATTAAAATGGATGCTATACACAAGACAATTTAGCGGTAAGTTTAACCCACATAATGGTGATGTATATGTCACATATGATGAGTTAAAAGCTGAACTAGCTAAACGTGAACACGTCCCTAGCCACGCTGAATCAAAAAGAAAAAGAATTGAAAAAATTAAAAGGGGTATCTAAGATGTTTAAAAAAATATGGACTGCCATCAAGAAGTTTTTCGCAGAGCCGCAAACAACATGGAGTGTTACATTGACTGATAGGTTAGACCTTCACCCTTGTGTACAATGCCAATATGGGGTACAAGGTGAGCCTTGCAATCGTTGTACACACCCACAAAGCGGCTTATTACTAGTTCCTCATGATTATTGGGTCTATGATAGACCAAGTTTTTGCCCACTCATCAAAAATGAGGTAAAAGATTGAAGTATGGAATATAAAATAAATTTCTAACGCATATCTTTATATTATACCCACAATTCAATTTGGAGATTATTATTTAAATTAGAAATTAATTTTTCAATTTACTTGACAATCTCCTTTTTTTATTGTATAATAGAAACACCAGAAAAAGACGGAAGTAAAGATGTTTAACAAGGAGTAATATAATGATTTTAAAACCAGTATACAATATTATTGACGAGTATTCAGTTGAAGTATTTCTTAGGGCACATATTTGGGATAATAAAAAAGAGCCTTATTTTTGGTGTCTACAAGGTCACAGAAGGTCTACCGATGGTTGGACTAATGAAGGTAGCGGATGGGCTGTATCGCCAGAACAAGCATTCAAAGATGCTACGGCATACCATGAAAGGATAATTAAGCTATGACAACAGAAGTAATGACAGTAGAAACACCGATTATGCAACAAATACAAGTCGGTACTAAATCATCCAAACAATTAAGATACGTTGCAGAGGATGGTAAAGATTTTAAATATGCATCAGATTGTGAAAAATATGAGCATAAGTTAGCAATTGATAAAATCCTTGCCGACGTTAAACATGTAAGAGCATATTGTGATGATTTTAACGATTGGTATCTATTCAAGGATGAGGATACTCTAAGAAGATATATTCTACTAATCAGCAAAGAAAATATTGGATTTTTAGAGGATATTTTCTTCCCACAATGGATTGGCATTAGACTAAATGAAAGCCAAAATTCAAGAGATTGGTATAGCTTTACAACGTTAGATATGGCTAAATCGGAGTTTAAATTATTTGAAGACACATTAAATAGTTAAGGAGAATATTATGGATAATTGTAGTTTGGTCAATGCAGACCTTAGATATCTAGGCAACCTACCCTCATTCATTTCAGAAGATAAGAAAGTCTACGCAACAAAATTCGGAACAGGCATTGTAAAAAACGGCACGATATTTAACGGCGAATGCAGAATTGAAAACATTACTTTTTATCTGTATAGTGACGGTTTCCTTGCTACTTATAGACACCCCGTTTCAAGAGTTGAAACGAATATGGTACTAGGCGAAGAGGTTAAACTATACAAAAAGAGTACAACGTATAAATTAACCGTCAGCCAAATTTTAACAACCATGTACAGAAACAGATGTAACAGCTATTATGTCAATATGTTTAAAAATGCGGTGTGCAATACCTTAAAATCGTATTTTATTCTTACATCATTTCAAGAGAAATTAATCACGATGATTAAGGTTTCAACTTTTAATTAATTAATTGTATATTTAATTGGAAATTGGGCATAATATTATTAATATTATATTTTAAATAAATTATCAATTTACTTGACAAATTCTATTTAGTATAGTATAATAAATTATAGAAAGAGATTCAAAAAAATGACAATTGATATCATCGAAACCGAAGACAAGCCATTAACGGAAGAAGAGATATTGGAAATTCTCGAACTACTATGCAAGTAATATTTAAGGAATGATTTATTTGGGGTTTTTTATATTTTTAGGATTAGCTATTGTTTGCGTGTTAATCTATACTGTGTACACTAAATACTCAACGTACACAGTAACACGCAACATACATAATAAAGTAAAAGAAATACTGGAAACGAATAGAAAAGAAGAGGAAAATATGAAAGATGTTTTAGTAAAATTAAAGAGCGAACTGGATTCTTATCAGAAAGTTAACGATACATTCTGTACTCCATGTGATAAAAAAGATTGTAAAGAGTGTTTGCATAATCAAGAAAAAGATGATATTGACGATAGATATATGGAAATTATCAAATTGATTAGGGGGAATAAACAGTGATTTTTATTTTAATTACTTTTATCCTGTTTTTAGCTTATGCATTTGAAACTCATAAAAAGGAAACGAAAAAAACGGCTACTGAACACGTTACTACTTTTTTTGCAATGTTATGTGACGGCATACTTGGATTCTTCGTTGGCATTTTAATCTATCTACTCTTAGGGAATACCATAGGTTCTTTACTTCCATATAATACAAAGTTATTAGAAACATATAAAATTGTTAATATTGATGAAACTCATATGGAGTACGTAGTAAAGACAAACGATGGATTTGATATTTTTAATACAAAAGATAAGAACGTACATATCAATTATATAACCACTGGGGTAGCCCACATTGACAGCTATTACGCTACATATGATAATGACTTTGATATAAGATATTTAATCGCATACCCATCTGATTACGGCAAAAGAAACTGTTACGAATTATACATACCGAAACATTAAAGGAGAAAAGAAAAATGATTTATTTATTTATAGGAACTATTGGTGGAATAGTAGTAGCTTTTCTTGCAGATGCTTTTACTCATGAGAAGTTTATAGATTGGGTTAAGACTATCTTCAACGCACTTTTTTGCGCTATTGTCGGTTTTGCAATGGGTGCAATGGCTACTATTGCATTTAGTATAGGTGCTGGGCTTGCTATTCCCGCAGAAGTCCATGCGGTAAGCACAACCAATATCGTTGCATATGATACACACTCATACCAAACCACAGAGGGTAACTACATACTGCTCCATGATATAACTGATAAAACGGTTCATATTGAGAAAACAGATGGTCAACAGCATGTTACACACTATGAATCATACTACAAAGATACATGGAAATATATCTTTTTTATACCCAACATCAATATTGATTACTACACTTTATATGTGAATAAAACATGACTTTTATGTTGAAAGGAAACTAAACGGAATGGATAAAAATATAGCAATTTACTTTGAATATGATGACGGATGGATGATTGTTTTATACTGTAATGGTAAAAATGTAAAATATTGGAACTGCGACGAACACTATTGGGATGATGCCTGTGAATATATTAACTTACTTAATAAGTATGAAAAAGTGTTAAAGCTACATCTAAAACTTAAAGCCCACGAAGATATAGATAAATATGATATCTTTGATTTAACTGAATCAGATATTGAAGAATTAAAATCTATTAGTCGAGAAAGATGATAAAAAATGAAATGCTATAAATATGAAGGAAATTCTACAGTTTGGGAAGGATATTCTTATATTATCTTTGCGGATAATTTAGACGAAGCTAAACAAATGTTTAAAGATTCTTGTGGAGAGAAATTTATAGAAGCAGACGAAAATTGGATAGAAATCCAAATGACTAAGCATATTGAATTATTCAGCGAATGGTGTGATTAAAAAAAATAGGGAGTAAATTCGATGATAAATGTATATAACGCAGAAGACATATTGGCTGTAAAAAAAGTTGGAGATTTATTTGCCAACGATGTAAACTCACTAAAAAAGGATTACAGACTGCTTGTAAAAATATGGCATCCAGATGTAAATTCAGATAAACAAGCAGGAAGTGTCATGAATTATATCAACACGTTATATGAACATGCCAACTTACTAATCAAAAATAACCAATGGGAAGTAAGTAATCAAGCCCAGTACATTTCTAATAAAGATGAAGTTATTTCAATTAACTTTCAACTTGAAAAGAATTTTGAATTAGGCAAGTATTACGTTTGTTCTAATAAAGTAGTATATGTTATTGATAAGAGCAAAGAAAATCTTGCCAATAATGCCGTGAAAATGATGGCATCATTTAGTTTTGCAGACGATGAAATGGAAAGAGAAATTAGAAAACTTCTTCCCAAAGTAATCCATTATTACTTGACGAAAGACGGAAAATACGTTATAATTGAAATAGAGAAAACGAATGACTTACTTCCGTTATCAGAGATATTAAAACATTACAATGGTATAATTCCGCACAAACATGTGGCATGGATAATGAGTAGGCTAAATAACCTTATTTGTTATCTGCAATGGTCGGGATTAGCACACAATGGTATTTCTTTAGATACTTGTTTCATATCCCCAATGTATCACAGCGTAGTTGTTTATGGTGGTTGGTGGTATGCTAGACCACTTGGCGAATCTCTAAAAGCAACGTCGAAAGATGTTTACGATATAATTCCTTTCTCTGTTAAGAACAAAAAGGTTTCAAGCATTCTTACTGACATCGAATCCGTTAAAGCTTTAGGTAGACAGCTATTGGGTGACAGAAGTGGTTATCGCATGGACAACACTACCCCTAAATCCTTTACTGATTTTCTAAGCAAAACTAACGCTAAAAACGGATTCGAGAATTACAATAATTGGTCTAAAGTACTACACGAATCATATGGTGTACGTAAATTTATACCAATGGAGATAAATGAAAACGAACTGTACACAGGATGACGTAAAATATTAAGGAGCAACAAAAATGCAGACGATATCGAACAGAGAGTACTACGAAGGAATAAAAGATAAAGCCGTTATTATTTATGATAAAGGACAAAACACAGAAGAATTAAGCAAAACAAAAACCGTTATCCTACGTTGCAGAGATGGGTATGCCCATTCGGACTATCTTGTTCTAAGTAATATGTGGGAACTGGAAGAGTTTGAATTGGCTTTAATCTGTGATGGCGGCAATCTATGTTTTGGTTATAGGGCTTCTGGAAATATGATATCAGTCTATAATGATTAAGGAGAAAAAAATGGCTAAATTAATTAAAACCTTTGAAAAAGGAATTGACAAAACCGAGTTAACTTTCATGGGCGGCACATTTACTGTTACTATGATTCCAACGGACTATGGCTCTAAAAGTATCGAAAAATCGTTAGATATACAAATTAAGGCATATCTTAATAGTTCTTACACAGACATTGATACAGAATCAAAGTTAATGGAAGAAGTTTTCGATGTTCTTGATATAATTGATTCTGACGAAGATGAAGATAGATTGGACGACCTAGAAGTCCTTGATAAATTTGAAGCAGAGGTTGGATATCATGCTGATTAGGTCACAAGATAAAACGATGCTGATTCCAATGGATAAGTTTATTATAGGATTATATAATTATCAAGGTAATTATTCCGTTGGACTATATTCTATAGAATCAGATGAATGTATCTCTACAATTGGGTCATATGATTCTGTAGAAAGAGCAATTAAGATTATTGATAAAATTCAACTTGCTTATATGAACTGTAACTTTTTTACTGCAAATCCATTGAACGGAGTAAGAACTGCCGTTAGCATCCAAAACTCGGTGTTTGAAATGCCAGAAAGGTAGTAACAAAATGAAATTTAAAGGCGATATTATTATCACAGACCCATGTTATGTCACGAAAAAAAGATATGATTTTTGGAGTGACCCAACGTATCCTAAATGGAAAGATTATATGATAGACGATAAGCTATGTCTAATTAAAAACACAGAAATTTTTATTAATGAATCAAAAGATGCAGAACAAAAAAAATTCAGAAAAATTTGGGTGAGTGCGTGTAGGGATGCATTAGATTTAGCAGAAGAAAAATGGAAAAAAGACCATAAAGAATTAATGAAAGATGATTGGGAAGACTGTGGATTCGGAGAAGATATGTCCGTTTTAGGATTTACCACTTTTATTTCAGAAGATACGTTATATGGTGATTGGTCATGCACTACATATGAAACTGATTCTAAAAAAGAATTAGGTAATTTTTGTGCTGATGCAGGAATGGTTTGTGTATTATTACTTGATGAAGTTTTAAAATACAATCCAGACTTTAATTATCATATTACAAAACCTTGGACTACTACTTTAATTAAAGATTTCGACGGAGATATTTATACGGAAGTTTCCCCTGTTGAAGATTATTCAGATGAAGAATTTGATTCAGAAGACGAAAGTTGTGAATTAGAATTACTTAAAGTAATTGGTGTGGGTAATGTGAATTTTTATACCTCACAGACAGGATACTAATATGGGTAATGACAACGGAGATTCTAAAATAAGTAAGGATAAATGCCCTTATCTTTCAAGCAAAGAGGACTATTGGGGAACTACTAGCTATCCAATATGTACTTGCGGCTTCAAGCATTGCAAAGAAGACGTTGGGTATTGTCCGATAAAAGATAATTAATTTAATTAATTAAAAATAAAATTCTTAATTACTTGACAAATAGTATTAATAGTACTATAATATATATAGATTAAAAAATAAATAAATTTAAAGGGGTAATGACAAATGTCTTCAAAAGGCAGTTGGACTAGTTCTGCATGGGATACCTATTCTAAATCAACTGGTGTAAAAAGTGTCACCGCGGCAACTGTAAGTTCTGTTTATAAATCTACGGGGTTAAAAGATTCATTAAATCCGCTAAAATTCAAGCTAAGAGAATCAAGGGATAGCGCAGAGTATCCAAATAGTACACCAATTTTTATTGGTCTCGATGTCACAGGCTCAATGGCAGGAGTAATTACAGAGGTAATTAAAGGATTAGATACTCTTGTTACAGAAGTATACAGTCGAAAACCTATCACAGATGCACAGATTGCTTTTGGTGGTATTGGTGATTTCGTATACGATAAAGCACCAATTCAGATTTCTCAATTTGAATCTGATATCAAAATTGCAGAAGCATTGCAGGAAATTTACTACGAAAGCTGTGGCGGTGGCAACGATTCCGAGGGTTACATTGGCGCATGGTATTATGCCGCTAATCATATCGTAAGCGATAACTACGAAAAACGTGGTAAAAAGGGTATCTTATTCACTATTGGTGATGAATGCCCAACACCTCGTTTGACTAAGGAACAGATTAAGAAATTCATTGGCGACGATGTTCAAGTGGACAGCTATACCGCAGAGGAACTTTTGGATGAAGTTTCTAAGAAATGGGAAGTTTATCATTTGATTATCGAACAGGGTAATTATATCAGAAACCACGGCAACAGAGATAAGGTTATTGAAAAGTGGTCATCCCTTATGGGACAGAATGCAATTCCTGTTGATGACTATACTAAGATTTCCGAAATTATCGTGTCTATTCTTCAAGCGTATGCAGGAGAAAGCATTGATAAGATTGTATCAAGTTGGGATGGCTCAACTAGTTTGACGGTCAAGAGAGCAATTTCTGGACTAAAAACTACCGATACATCTTCTGGTTTAGTCGAATTTTAATTAAATAATTAATTTAAAAATAGATTTGTCAATTACTTGACAAATCTATTTTTTTGTTGTATAATTAATACACAAGATAAAAGAATTAGAGAGGTAATTAAAATGAAAAAAATTAAAATCGTTATTGGAGCAAATTTCGGTGATGAGGGCAAAGGATTAATGACAGATTATTTCTCAACTAGCCCAAATACAATTGTAGTTTGTCACAATGGTGGCGCACAAAAAGGGCATACTGTTGTCACACCAGATGGTAAACGTCACGTTTTTAACCATTTTGGTTCTGGTACATTAGCAAATGCAGAAACCTATTTGAGCGAGGATTACATCGTTAACCCTATGTTATTTCATAGAGAATACAACGAATTGTCAGATATGGGATATTTAATAGACTGTGCCCCTATGGTATTCGTAAATGAAAAATGCTTAATCACTACACCTTATGATATGATGATTAATCAAATCGTTGAAGAACAACGTAGTGGAGATAAACACGGCTCATGCGGCACTGGTATTTTTGAAACAATTGTTCGTAACAGAAATGAAACTTTTAACCTAAATGCAAAGAAAGTTTTCAGCGATAATCTGTGGATGGATTCATATGTTTCTTCAATGATGAACCGTATTAAAACTATTTATACCTCTAAAAGACTTTCAGAACTTAACGTAAATATTAAAGATACAAAATGGGAACATTTAATTTATGATGACAACGAGATTATAAGCAACTATATGAAAGATATTCAATTCATGAAAGAGCATGTTATTATCGTTAATGACAGTCAAGAAAAATCATTGTTAAATGGTCATGACAACATTGTGTTTGAAGGCGCACAGGGACTACTACTTGACCAAAACAACACAGATTACTTCCCTAACCTTACACCATCCAACACTGGACTTACCAATCCCGTCAAGATTTTGAAAGCCAACGGACTTACCAGTGAGGATATCGAAGTGTGCTACGTAACGCGCAGTTACGCTACCAGACACGGCGCAGGACGCTTTGAAACGGAATGCGAGAGTAAACTTATAGCCGAAGATTTAGTCGATTCTACGAACATACAGAACCCCTTTCAAGATACAATCCGCTACGGCAAGTTGGACGTAGACTTAATGATGAAAAATATCAAGAATGATTTAAGTATTGTGGACTTTGAAATCAAAACTTCAATAGCAATTACGCATCTTGATGAAACTAGGGGATTTATTCGTTGCAAAGATTATGATAGACTTCCAGTTGATTCAAAGTTTTCTAAATTTAATCATACGTATGCATCATGGGGTGCATCAAGAGTTAAAATAACTAAAACTGTGAGGTAAAACAATGCTTATATTAGAGGGTAGCCCCTATAAATCAAAAGTGGTACAAGACCTAATTACCGCAAGTTCAAATTCTTTAGCATTTGTTCAAGACAATCCAAATATCTTATCGCCTTGTAGAAACGTTTGGAATATTGGAAGTGGTAAAATTTCGATATCTAATGTTATATCATATGTCAAGGCTTTATATATTCTAAAATATGAATATATCATCATCTATACTAATCAAGAGAGAGATAATATAGATTTTGAAGGTTTCAAAGAACTTGAACAGTACTGCAATTGTTTAATTATTACTTGCAAATCAAATAAAATTAAGGAGAACTAATCATGAATGAAGACGAACAAATGAGCAAAGAGGAACTTATTTTGGAACTGGTATTGTCTTTAAATAAAGGTGGGGCATATTGGGAAACTACCGTACCTCATGCGATAAAACAATATGAGCAATTAATTTCTTACGGAATTATCACAGAAGCAGAATAAAAGAAAGGATGATAGACAAATGGATTTTTTAATATTTTACATTATCAGCACAATTATAGTTTTATTAATTAAAGCTATAATTATCAAATCAGTATCCAATCAATTAAAGAGAGAACTTCCAGATTTTAAAGAAAAGCAAAAAAAAATTACAATTTCTGAAAAGATAGCTAATAATTTAATGCTTCTTTTGCCATTGATAAATATAGGTATTATTATTATACTTATATTTAGTCAAGATGACGTTAAAAATGATGTCAGAATAGACGTTTATGGGAAAGAAAAGAAGGAAGAGACAAATGAGAGATACTACCATTAATTATAGACCAGAAGTTTCTAAACAATTACAAGAGATTCAAAGTTTAGCTTTGAGGGCTTATAGACAAGATTCTCAAAAGTTTTATCTTAATGCAATTATGTTTCGCTTGGAAAAAATAGACAAAGAAAAAGCTAAAAGATTAAAGACTGTATTAAGCCAAATCGATAAAAATTGCACAAACTATATTCCATACAGATTTAAGAAGGAATTTGGGTTTGAAATTATTTCAGCTACGCATTCAGCCCCAATCATGTTTAAAGTAATTGAAGCTGTTATCGATGATGATATTGCTAAAATTGATACAAGTGATTTTAACGAATTTGAAAAATTCATGTTAACCCAATTTATTTACTCGCTTAAAATGCCTAATCGTAATATAAATTTAAAGCCAGATGAAAATGGATTATGCTATTATGATAAAAATCAATATCCAACATTTCAATCATCTTTAATATCGGACTTAAATTATCTTGAATATGCTACTAATATTTTAATTGACATAATGAATACACCAGATGAGGAAGGATAAACAATGTTTTTATTTATTGCTTTTATATTAATTGTCATTGGAGCGATATTACGAAATCATGTTTCAGAAAAATATCAATATTTGTTTGGCTATACAGTTGGTAGTATAGTAATTTTTTTAATTTGTACCCAAAATTATTTTTTTTCGTAAAAATAAAAGTTTAGTTTTGTTTGAAGAAGGTGATATATTTGTCAGAAATTTTGATTGATTTTAATGATAATTGGAATAAGGATATTTGCCCACATAGTCCATCGTATTTTATTAATGACAATTTTTCAAAATATAATATCGATGGAAGGAAAATTATTTTATCTCAAATTCCTTTGATATGGATTGATACTACTAAAAATAATAAGGTTTATTGTATCTTTTGGGGGAGTACAGAATGTGTTGGCAGAATTTCTGCTAGAAATAATAATAAACAAAACAAGTTTAAAAAATTAAGAGAAGAAATTATACAAGTAAACCAAAAAAGACAAGAGTTGTCTTTCGCTGTAAAAGCAATTCGATGAAACTTTGATTTTATTCTCAAAATTTTTCAAATTCGGTAGATTTTAGTGAAATCGTGTCCACAGGAGACACTTTTTTATAGGGGGTAGGGTAATCTTATACCCAAAATTATCGTGTCATACAGAGCCTTCTAGGGCATCTAAAAATCATGATAAAATAATACAATGAATTAAAGGGGTAAATGTCATGGCAATGGGTAATTTTTGTTACATTGAGGGTACGGAGTGCCCCTACGCGACAGTTATGGGTAGTTGCAAGTATGAGGACAGTGGACTGTGTACCATGCATGGTGACGATATGCCAGATGAAAAGAAAAATAAAGCAAGCGAAGAAAATAAAGTTTTTAAGTTAAGAGATTATGGAATGTCAATGTTATTTAATATAAATTTTGGTAAAATATAATAACAAAACCAAATGAAAGGAGAAACAAGATGAACGAAGAAAATCTAAAAAAATATATAAAACTACAGCAAATAGGAATTGATACATTTAAGTCATTGGAAGAACAAAATAGGATATACGATTTTACAAATGAAATCAATAATCATCAAGAAATCATTGATTGCATTTCAAAACAAATATCCGAAAAACCAGTTTCTGGATTAGGGTTAAGTAGTGTTTTTATTCATGATGATGGCGGTGCAGATGATTTATTGAAATTTACATTACACTGTAAGCGGTGTGGTCATGCACTAGAGATAGGCGAAGATTACTGCATGAAATGCGGTCAAAAAATAGATAAAAATTAAAGGAGAAATTCAAATGGAATTTTTAATGTTCTATATCATTAGCACAATTATTACTTTAATAATAGCGTTTATTGTCTTAAAAGGTACTTGCGTTAGTTTGCAACGTCAAAATGAAAAGTTCAAAAAGGCAACAAAAAGTGTATCTTTTTGGGAGAAGCTAATGTTTTCACTTCCTTGTTTCGTGCCGTGTATTAATTGCTTACTTGCATTGTTTTTAATTTGCGGTGGCTTTTTAACAATTAAATATGTTGTCAATTACATAGTATACGGTGATACCGACGGCGAACCATATTCCTATAGATAATAATCATAATTTATTTTAAATTGCATATAATATAAAATAAGGTGGTGATATTTTGAAAGTATGTACTGTATGTTGGGATAAGAGTTGTAATCATAGCTATCAATATAAAGCAGAGATTGATGATAATATTTCGGATATTATTTGTATTCTAAATAGAAAAGGATACAAAACGTTGTATTGTTGTGGTGGTCACATTTCGGAAGATAATATATTGCAAGGTTATCTTCCGAATATTTATATAGCTTTTAATAAATATAATAGCAAAGTAATTAATATGGATACTAGCCCATTGGGTGAAAATTGGACTTGGAATAAAACGAATGCTACACTAAGATATTTTTTAAAAGAAGCAAAACAATTTAAAAATAAATCAATGAATGATAAAGATATTTTATTAGTAACTGATATTTTAAATAACGAGATAAATAGACTAAAAGAATTTGTTATATTACTTGACAAATAAACAAATCTAAGGTATAATACATCTACAAGATAAGACACAATAAAAGGAGAAAGAGAAATGGGAAAATTAGCTTATATACCCGAACTTGAAAAAGCAACATTAGTTAGAAAATTTATACCTAGACTTATTAATATAGATGAAAGTATTGAAAGCGCTTATGGGTATTATTACAAAAATAATGGTAGTGATGGATTACACTATCAGCCAAAAGATGCAACCTTTTTAATAGAAGACGGTAATCCACGCACAGCTTTTAAAAAATGCGAAGAATACATTAATTCGTTGCCAGTACAAGCTACTATTCCACAAACAAGAAGAATGTATAATGCCTATGCTCCATATTATGACAGTTATGATATTGCATGGAAACCAATCCTTGTCGATGCTAAAGAAGATAAGGATGATATCTATACTTATTCATATCTTGCGAACACCTACAAAATTCCTAAAAAATTTGTATTCTTCTTTGATAATTTTGAATATGCAACTGGTCGCGAGGGCTGTGTAGCAATTATTAATAAATATCTTAACAAAAATATCTGTAATACATGTGATTACAGAGATATCGATATTAATTTAAAATGCAATAGTTGTATCAATGCTGGATATGTTGATGGGGTCGGCACAATTTGCAGACTGGTCAAAAAAGAAAAAAATGTAACGTTGTGCGTTAATCCTAATGTAAACTTAAATGAGAACGTTATTTGTAAAGACTATATCCCCGTTTCTGCTGTCAGATGGGATGGATTTGACCGTTACATGAAAGCTATGAAGGACTGCTACTATAATCCTAGCTGTGGCTATATAAGGTCACATATGCTAACTGGTAATACCTTTGAGGGTAATTTCCCACAAGCTGTAAAGGTCGAAGTGAAAAACCTATATCTTAAAGGCAGATTAATTGAATCAATTTGGATTCCTGTTGATAAATGGACAAGTAGAACGTTCATCGACGATGAAAAAATCTACACTAAATTCATTAAGTATAAAGAAATCAAGGGTTCAACCTTAAATCATTTAGGACTTGTCTATGTATCTGAAATTCCCTACGTTAAGGATATTACTTTTATAGAAACAAGATTAAAGTTTATTCAATCAATTACTTATAAAGATAGTGATAAACCGCCATTTGATGCTGATGAAAATTATGCCGAATATATAGACAGTTTAATAAGAGACTAATGTTTCATTGGATTTTATGAGGGCGGTAATTCTATGCTAGACCCTATTTCGCAAGTTACGCTAATGTTTATATGGTCTAAGTGCCAAAAAGGGGGTGGTAATTCTATGCTAACTTTTTATCAACGTTTAAGCCATATTTGATATGAGCAAAACAATGATTTTAAGAGAGTTCGCCCCTCTTATCTTATACGCATCTTTCGTCCCATTCCTAATAACAAATAAATATAATACATAAAAGGAGAAACACATGTTTTTTGATAAAAATAAAGTTAAAGAATCTATGAAAGAGTATGATAAAAATCCAATATTTAAAGGTGACACAACAGAAGAAAAAAGTATTTTAACTTCTTCTCCTACAACACAAGAAGATTGGCAATGGGTGGAAGGGTTTAAAGCTACGGATTTAGACCTACGTTGCTATGGTAAATTTCAGTATGAGGTAGGAAAGCAATCCGATATTACAAATGATAGACCTATTAAGTTATGTTCTAATGGTTTTCATTTCTGTAAAGAATTGCCTCATGTATTTTATTCTATTGGTAATTATTATAATTGTAGATACTTTAAATGTAAAGCTTTAGTAGACGTTAATAGCAATACATATAAAGATTACGGTAAAATTTCTGAATCACACGATTACTATTTTGGTAAAAAAATAAGCTGTGTACTTGTAGCTAAATCTATTATTCTAACAGAAGAAATAGCTATTAAAGATACATATAGTGATTTCTTTAAATCTTTAGAACTTTGTTTGTCTTTACAATGTGCAACACAGTATCGTGAAGTAAACTCTTTAGAAATGTATTTATTAGTGTATAAATATAAAAGTGTTTATAACGCACATCATCATTTATTTAAAGAATATATGGTTAGTTTAGGATTTAGTGAAACCTTTTCAACAATACTACATCCTAAAAACTTTGATATAATTAAAAAATTTGCTAAAGCTATGGTAGATGAAGGTGTCTCAAAAGATATGGCTGTTTACCTAATTTTAGAGAAATGTAGGGAATCTTAATGTTTGGAGTAACTAATGATTTTATGGATTTAGATAAGGACTTAGGTTTGTTTGAGCCTTTTGGTAATCCTAAAGGTTTTATTAAAAAGGATGCCGCAGAGACTACATATAGAACTAAATCTTCCGAAAGTTTTATGGGGTTGCAATTCCTCAATAAATATCTTAAAAGTTATAGGTGCTTTATTGCGGGTGGCTGTTTTAAGAACATCTTCACGTCGCAAAAATTTAAAGATATCGATATGTTTTTCTTTGATGAAGCGGCATTCAACGAAGTAGATTTATTAATAAAAGCTGATTCGGATTACACGTTACGTTATGAGAATGACAAAGTAATTGCCTATAACCATAAAGATAATGACGTTGTTTTAGAATTGATTAGGTCAACATTCGGTTTTTATGAAGAGGTTATGAATCGGTTTGATTGGACTATAACTAAATTCGCTTATTACAAAATAGCTAACGGTGAAACAGACCAGTATCAAACTGTTTATCATAAGGATTTCTTTGAACACTTGCTACAGCATAGATTAGTAGCGGATAATATACTGCCATACCCTGTTAGTTCATTTGAGAGAGCATTACGCTACAAAGGATATGGATATAGTATGTGTAGGGAAACAAAGGTAAAACTGATTCAAGCAATTAAGGATTCGCAATTAGACGAAGATTTATCTGCAAGTTTATACGATGGGGTAGATTGATTTTTATACTCATTTTTACATAAGACCACTTTTTTATACTTGCCCCCGTCCCCCACCCACACTTCAAAACGATATGGTCAAATTTTAATTTTTATTTTTTTTAAAAAATTGAATTTGCAATTAATCAATTAAATTAAGAATTAAATTACCATATATCCTATTTATATGCAAAATCAATACCGCATATGCCAAATAAATGAATAAACCTCTACAAAATTACATCTCACTCATACTGTGAACAGTTTATGAACGAATTTATAAACTACGTTTATGAACTAATTGATAAACTATGTTTATGAACTACACAGTAAATCATATTAAATATAAAGAATATAGAGGATAATATAATGAATGAATTTAACGTTCCGTTGGATAATAATGCAAGAGTAAATCTAGTTACTGCAAGCGCACCAGAAGTCGTCTTTAGCAATAATAATATCAATGGAATTAATGCAATTAAAGAACTTAATGATACATTGAAAACTGCAAACGATGGCATCTCTAAAATGTACGCACAATATAAGGATATGATAAATTCCATAATATGGGAAAAATATGGTCGCACATAGCAAAAGATATGCACTTTTATCACTTTAAATTAATAAAATAATAAAATATACATATCTTTTTGTTCAAATTTATTAAGTTTTACTTGAATTAATGCTATTATTCTTCAATAATGTTAAAAATCTTGCCATTTAATTGTTTTTCAAAGCCATATTGCTTAAATTTAACTTCTTTTTTGATTTTTTCTTGATTTTTTACGTCATAATCAATATAAAACGTATCATTATCTTCATTCAAAATTAAATATTTTTTATCCATTTTTAATTCAATTCCAGTAACACCATCTGTAATATCTTCTGTGAACACCATATACTTATTCATGTAATCCCCTTATTGTTTTAATATATTACTATTTTAATTTTATTAGAATTATCAACTATAGTTTCCTTTATGTCATTTACAGTTGATTTAGAGAATACACCAATATCTCCATAATTATCAATGTTAGGTATTCCACCATATCTATCTGTAAAAATCGCAGGTAATAATACAGCATTTAGATTTTCAAACTTATGTCTTACAGTGCTTTTAATATTACGATATTTGTTTGCATTGATAGAATCTTGATATACAAATACACCATATAATTTATTATTATATTTTATAGATATATCTATACCATCAAATATATCTGTTCTCAAATCGTAACATACCTCGAACTCATCATATTTAAATAAGTTATATAAAAGTTCTACTTCTCTATTAAATGAATTATATGCTCTGCATATTCTTCCAAATATATCGTTTCTACTAAATAATACTTTACAATTATCTATGTTAAGATAACAATCTTTTAGTTTGTATTTACCATCAACACAATCAAAATATTTACATAAATATATTTCACATAAATATTCAACAGATGGTATCTTCATATTTTTAGTAAATAAAAAATAATATACATATGCTATTTCTGGTGCATGTATATTTTCAAATATAGAATTTTTTGCATCTCTGCCGCCAATGCTTCGATAAAATTTATTATAATTAATTGACTTCATTTCGTTATGTATATTTTCTATATTAACAGAATTTGCTTTACTTAAAATCTCTACTTTATCATTAGCTATATTTGGATAATAAATAATATCTTTTGTTATTTTAATCTCTAAACCATTGGGTATATATGTAATGGTTTATTCAACTCCTTCAATGGTTATCGAAGTCCTACCAGTATCATATGCAGTAAATTGTGATATACTTGAAATCTGATAGATATGTCCATCCACTTCAATCTTAGAATTAAATCCAAGTTGATGTGTTTCATATTTATCTATAATTTTATTAGCCGCACTAATCATTAACTTTTTCATATAATCCTCTTAACCAATTTTATTTTTTATAATTACCTATAATTACTCCATCAATACATTTGTAATCTATAGCATCATTAATCTCTTTATTTAATCCGTATCTATCCTTATAGATATAATAATAGTTAGAATTAGGATTTTTATATAGCACAATTCCATTCTCGTCTAAAACACGCTTTGACTTTACCGCATGAATTACTATATTATATAAAATATCACAAGATGGATTTGGGTACTGTATGTCACTAAAATTAATTTTCATTTATTAGTCCCTTTCAATAATCATATTATAATTTAACTCATTAAAAATCCTTTTGTTATTTTCATTTTCTCAAACTTATATCCTAAACATAAGCAACTACTTTTTATAAAAGAAATCCTATCGTTATAACAACTACTAGCAGTTACATTCCATAGACCCGTAATTACATCTTCTGGTGCATCACTAACATATGTACTTGTGCTATCCCAACCAAGAAAATCATCTACCATAGTAAATGAATAAATATTCATATTTATTTCCCCTTATATTTAATTAAATAGTTTGACATCCAATCATATCCCTCACTATCAGAAATTGAATCCCAATCTTTTTCACAAAGTTGATTGCAATTACTACATTCTAAAATTTGAGTATCATCAATTTTATGTATAATTAATTTACTAAGTTCTAAATCAAAACCACAATATGGGCAGTCAATATTATTTTACCACAACCCATTCAGTCACAGTTTTTTGTTTTGGAGTTACTTCATATGCTTCGTGAGATTGGTCTTCTAAATAATAACTATAGTCCTCATATCCACATCTTGAATAAGTTATATCAACTTGAAAATACTTTCCAGAGGATGGTTGTATGTAAATTACTCCAACGAAAGCCCTATCTTCATTTAATTCTTTATCAAGTTCTTTTACAAATTCCCAAGTTTCTCCATTAACAACTAACTTACTCTCATTATGGACTTGTTCGCAATTTTTATTTGTTAAATTAATTATCATCCTTATTCTTCCTCTTCTAATTTAAACCCATATTTAAAATCACCCACGACTACGTTACATCCAAAAAGCTCTATACAATATCCCAACTTATCCATTTCTTTAGTTGTTGAAATATGTACACATAAATCTTTGTTTAATATTTTAGCAGTTTCAGAACCAACAATAACAATTGGAGATTTATTATTATCATCTGAATATTTTGTTATATTGCTTAACATAAATTTATCAAAAGAATCCATTTATTCACACTCACTATTATTTATTTCTTCTACAATAACATAATTACCCTTTAAAAGATATGGAGCAAATAATATTTTTTTTCTTCCATCCAGAGACATCATATCTTTTATTTCTGTTCCATCCTCACGACACCATACAAAGATATGGTCAGAATACTTCATACATAAACTAAAATTATTAATTCTACATATTTTATTATTATATTCCATTTCTATTGCGGCTTCAAATACCGTCATTATATTATCCCTTTCAACAGGTAATTTCAGTATCTTTATTAAGAGGTGCATCACTTACCTTATAAGGTGGCTCAATGCCACGAAAGTTATAAGGTGGGTTATATTTATTAGGAATTGGATATGTACACCCATGAATACTTCCATCTTGAACTCCTGCTTCATATGCTTTATTTATAATCTCTCTAAATTCTTCTTTAGAAATAGATACCTTACCATTATCTGAAACTGATTCTAAAATTATAATTGGCTTCATATTATATATCCTTTCTAAAAGTGAATTTATCCCCAAATTGTTCGCGTAATTTTTCTAAAAATGCTTGATAATCTTTATCGCTTAACTTAATATTTGGAATTTCTTTTTTTAAACAACCTTGATTTTCACATAACATCTTAATATCATTTTCTAATTGTCTAATCTTTTCATTTAAGACTTTAATTGCTTCTTCATTTGTTTCTCTTTTACTTTTATCAATAGAAAGCAAATCCTCTATAAAGCCCTCGAGCGCGTTTTCATGTTTTTTCATACTTACTACTCTACCTTGTAAATCATCAATTATCTCTACTAATTCATTATTGTTGCTTATTACTTGTTGCAATAAATAACTATCTCCATCATACCGCCCACTACTTATTTTACTAATATTGTGCATTAATATTCTCCTTATCATTCTAAAAATTATTTACTTCATCTTTTGACCGCAAGACCTACAAAACTTATCATCTTTACTTACTCTACTATCACATCTTGGACACCAATAATAATTTCTTCCTTCGATTGGTTCTAATCTAACATGTTTTACATCGTTTATTGAATTACCTTTATATACTAGACCACTTGCTGTGCTTATTCTGAACTGACCGCTTTCAAAATCCATACCTATATCAACACCTATAACTCCAATCGATGCCCTAGCGCCTACGGATGGCTCTGCAAGGTTAACTAAAACGGGAATATCCTCTGGACTTTGATAAGTTCTTAAATGCTGTATTTCAAAATCTACTGAATGTTTTAACTCTAAAAGATTCACTTTAACATTCTCCTTTATTTATTATATATTAAAATACTTTACTTCCTATATATATTATAGTATAATCCATGATGTTTGTCAAGTAATTAAATAAAATAATTAAAATATATTTTCCCCTATTTCATTTTTAATCAAATATTTAAATAAACTATATTTTATATGAATTAAATAAATACTTAAAATTTCTATTATATAAACATTGGATTAAAATACAAGTCATTTCATTTTAACCTATATATTGCAACTTATGCTATATTATATATGATGATATCAACGTTTTTATACCCTAAAAATACAAGTCATTTCATTTATTTTTTTAATGCTATTTAGTCCATATCTATACTGGACTAAATAGCATTTTCAATATGTCTATCCCTCTCTTCTCTATACCTCGTAATTTTCGTATTTTAAAATTCACCGAGTATCTCTACTTTATTCCACTTAGAACCCGCATAAAATACATTTGGATTAATAAACATTTTGTATTCTCTTTTATCTTTATTATTAGAGACAAAACTTATTATATGTTTATTTGTGCCAGTATTTATATTACATAAAATTTCATATAATCTATTTGAATTTTCTTTATTATAATGTAATAACTCGCACAAGTCTCCTAGATTTATTTTTTTAATTTTTTTCAATTCCGTTTCCATTGGGTTAATGCAAAGGATATTATAATCAATATTTATATATGGAACTAGCTTAAATAAATATCCTAATTGTTTATGAGATTTCACTTCGAATTGTTTATACAATAATCTGATTGTATTTACATACATACGGGTTACGTCGTTATTGTTTATGATAAGTTGGTCTAAATCCCCTTTGATAAAATAACTACTATTTAAATAAATCCTTTTCTCTTCTTTTTCAGTCATAATTTCACACTCTATCATTCTCTTGTAGAAAAGTTTATACGTATTCTCTTTCAATTCTAATATAGAGTTTAAGTTATCCTTATTAATATACTTACCATTATCAAATTTTAGATACCCGTCGTATGAAATGTAAGTAGATATAATAAATAATTTAGTTATATCAGACAATTGTAACTCTGGAAATAGTTCTTCTGTATAGTTAAATAAAACCCATATAAAACTCCCCATTCCTTTATTAGAATTTTTAATAGCTATTGACCTAATATCTTTCTCTTCTTGCTTTAGGCGATAATTTTTATTCCTTTCCAGTTGCTTGTTAGTAATGAATACCCCATCTTCCGCAACTTCGCCAGTATTCTTGTAAATCATAATTGCTTCTCTGTTACTCATTTTCCATCTCCTTCAAAATATTATAGATAGTATTTATCTATCTATATAGTATTATAGTATAATTATAATCAAAAGTCAAGGGATATAAAATCATTATATATTAATTGTATTTTTATTTATTAATATGTAAAGGAAAATCACTTGACTTTCACCGTGAATTATACTATAATATAGTTGTAGGGATGGCTTACAAAATAAATTAGAAAGGAGATGAATTTTGTGTTTTACTTTAAGTAACGCTCAAAAAAATATATGAACAACAAATTAAAAATTTTTATTCAATTTCAAGACAGTAATGATTTAACTAATATTCTAAAACTCAATGAAAATATAAGTGACTTTACTTCTTCTAAATTATTATCTAGTAAAATATTAAACAAGTTTGATATTTATTCTTACATAATAGGAGAATCAGAAGCCTATAAGTATTTTATTAAGAAACAATATAGTTGGTTAAAGAATACTATATTTACAAGCAAAATAGATGAAGATAACAATATTAATACAGATTTACTAAATTACGAACAACTCAATGTACTAATTACTATAGATAGTAAAAATGATTCTAATAAATATACGTTATACGATGATATTATTATAATCGATGGTCAAATTTTAAACGCAACTAATCCGAGAGAAGAAGTAAACAAATATTATTATAATAGTTTTAATGAAATCTATCAACATTTAGACTATATGTATTGTTTAGAAAAATAAGGAGCAACACTAATGCCGTGTGATAAGTTAAATGGATATCCAATGTTTCCAGATGGCAGAAAATTTTGTACAGATACTATACCCCAAGGTTTAGAAGCGGGTAATCTATACAACATTGTTTGTAAATGTGATAATAAACCAGATGGATGTGTACAACAACTATTTGTATTTACAGATGCCGTAGAAGCTGTTAGAGATAATTTTTGGGGTAAGAGTTGTAAGGCTAATAATATTACAATAACAGTAAGTAAAATTTAACAAGGAGTAAATAAAATAATGAAGCATAGCTGTAAAAAATGTTCATCCCGTTGTAATTATTATCCTTATGCTTATGAGGATGTCACAAACGAATATATTGATGTAGATGGATTAAAACACCGTGACGGTACGTTACGTTGTAGATATGATAACCATAAGATTACTAAGTTTGTAGTTTGTAAAAATTATTTAGATTTTACAAAGGAGTAAAATAATGAAATATATCCATAATCCACAAGTTGATTATGTGCTTAGATTCAAAAATAAAGATTGTTCATATTGGTCTGAACTAGCATTAATAGATATCAGTAAAATGTTTGAATGTTACAATGGATATAAAGAAAGATATGATTATGTTTATGTAATAAAAAGAACTACTACAGAGGAATTAATTAAGATGTAACGGTTAATAAGGTAATATAATATAGCAAGGGGCGATGTCATCTGTCAGTAAATAGACAATTCTATGTGATGAAGTTCTTTTCTTCTAAATTGAAAAGCGATGGATATAATTTAAATATTTCTTTTTCAGAAGCTAAAGAAACAAAAGAAATTGTTGCATTAGCAGATAACCAAATATTAAGAAGTATCAGAGATATTTGTAAATATCCTGTTGACTTAGAAGATGTTGAAACTTTATATCAGAGAAGAGATATGTTAAAGAAATTATCTGGTAATAATTCTAAGGAAATACAAGAGTTACAAGACCAAATTAACCACTTAATGTTTATTCCAGAATACATAACCGTTATTATGGAACACCCAAAACATTACGAGCATATATATAGAAACGGCATTATAATTAATGGTATAAAATATAAAAGATTAAGCTGTTCAGCAGGACAAGCTAGAATTTCAACAGTAGCATTATGTAGCGAAGAAATTATAGATGAACTAAGAGAGAGATTAGATAACGGCAGAGATAAAGCCATTCCTTTAGCGCCAAGTAAGTATAACGCTTATTTTGGACTATCTGGCTCTGCTACATTTAAAGTAAGTGAACCTAATTTTATAGTTGTTAAAGATTATAATAATCTCGCTAAATTCATGACAAACTTTGTTACAGAAACAGCATGGGATAAAGATGATACGATTGAGCAAAAGGAAATAGAATTAGAGATGAATAGAACTGACGGGTTAGGTCTAATCAGTCCTAGACAGGCTCAAATTTGGGCTAACGATATGGAACTAGATTATATACCATCACAGTTTATCATTCGTCAAAGCTTTCTTAAAGGCTTACTATGTACATTTGATATCCATGAATTTTGCAAAGAGAAAAACAATAATAACTACATCGTAGATACAGTATATAAAGATAGTAGTGGCAATTACATAAAAGCAGACCTTAGAGAATACGATGTTATCATTAGCGAATCTCAATTCAAACTATGGAATGCATACCCTAATATAGAGACTTATATCGATAACTACCATAAGAATAAATTATTTTGGGGTGTGGCTCAATATTCTCCAAACCAAGCAAAGGATATATTAAAATTAAATTATCAATTTATACAAACTCTTAATTTAAATGATGAGGATGTAGAAGTATTATCTAAACAATTTGTAGAATGGATAAATGGTATTACATACAAGAATATACCATACGCACTCTTATTTCTTTTAGGAACTAATAATACTGAATTGAACATTCAAACGTATTTACAAAAAAGTGATACATATTGGATTAAAGCTTTAATTCTAAATCCAGAGTTAATACACGATAGATATATTACTTCTAAAATATATAATCTAATTAAGGTTAAAATACAAAATGGATGTTTAGGAAATGTTATCGTAGATGGTAATTTTCAATATTTAGTTTCAGACCCATATGGATTTATGCAAGCAGTATGTGGTCAAGAAGTCACAGGCTTATTAAAGGAAGGTGAATTTTACTCTAACTACTGGAATGATAAAGATATTAAACAAGTAGATTCTATGAGAAGCCCACTTACATATAGAAGCGAACATATTATACTTAATCTTAGAAACGATAAAGAGTTAAAGAAATGGTATAAATATTGTGATTTAGGAATAATCGTAAACTATCATGGTCATGAAGTTTGCAATTGGGGCGGCGCTGATTTTGATGGAGATATTTGTGCAACAACAAGCAATAAAGTAATGATTAAAGGTGTATTCAAAAATGAACTCACTGTTTCATATGACCCACCAAAACCTAATAAGATAGTATTTACAGAAGATGATTTATACTACGCAGACTTGTTCTCATTTGGCTCTATCATCGGTTCTATCACTAATAAAGGCAGTATTGCATATACTATGTTGCCAGTAATAGAAGAGGAATATGGTAGGGACAGCGAAGAAGTTAAATTGATTATATCAAGATTACAACAATGTTGTAAAGCACAATCTGCTCAAATAGATAAGGCAAAGATAGGTAGAGAGGTAAAAGGTATCCCCGATGATTGGATTAAATATAAAGTTCCGTCTATTGATTCAAATGGGGAAGTGTTAAATACTGATGAAGAGTTAGATTTAATTCAAATCCATAATCATACTCTACTAACTAAAAAACCTTATTTCTTTAAATATTTGTATGACGATACAAAAAGAACATATAGCAATTATATAAATACTGTAAATATGAACTGTAAAAATAAATTCTTTATGACAACAAATGAATTAGAAAATCTTAAAAGACAAACAATTGAGCAAAAAGAATTTATAGAAAACTATTATCGTTATATGCCAGTTACTATTAGTGATAGTCCAATGAATGTATTATGTAGATATATTGAATCAATTAACTTTGATATAAAAGCTAAGTTAAAAACAGATGGTAACAATAATATATATAAGCTATATTTAAATAATAAATTTGAATTTAATCAAGATTTATACAATAAAGTAATACAAGTAATTGATGATTCATTAAAATCTGCAAGATACATATGGGCTAGTGCAAAAAATAATAAGAAAGATTATAATAACGAAGAGAAGGAGACTACCCCATATCCATTATATGCTGAAATATTAGGTAGTAAACTGAACGAATTAAATAGTAATATATATGAATTAACAAATTATGTTGTAAAATATTTTTATGAGTATAAACCGTCATCTAATAAGGATATATTATGGTCTGTATATGGTAAATATATCTATCATAATTTAAAGCAAAAAAATAATAATATTTGTTACTTCCCATTTCCAGATGATAATGGAGACATTATTTATTTAGGTAAGAAATATAGTCTAAGAGAGGTGACGTTATGATTGATATAAACCATCAAACAGAATATACTAAATATGTATTAGAAAATGGATTTCAAAGTGATAATATTCTTATGGAATTAAAATTACTTGCTGTTTATATGAGGGATGTATTATTATACAAGCCGAAGAAACGCAAAGAAGAATTAATCAGATTTTGTAGAGAGAATTATAACGATTTTAAAGAACGCAGAGATTATTGGTTAATTAAAAAGTCACTAGGATATTCTACTAACAAAAAAAACAAATTGATTGACTTCTATGATATTAATTTATATAACAATGAAATGAAATTTATTTCTGGTCAAAATATATCAGATGATGCAAAAAGATTGTTGACGACTTTATTAATTGAACATAAGAAAAGTGAATATCGATATAGTATCTTTCATGATGATAAATATATGTCTAACTTGTGCGGTGGTAATTCTACTAAGTATAGTTATTATAAAAAGATTAGCCATATATCAAATTCACAAGATATAAATTATCTAATTGGAGATATTGGTAATGATATTACTTTGATTGATAAAGATGCTACACACGGATTATTCAAGATAACATTTATAAATCAAATTGTAGAACATGATACTCTATGGATGAATGTCACTGACTTTGAAAATTTAGGTTGGTATTATGATTTATACATAGATAATAAAAAAGTTGGTATTTGTAAGCAATGTGAAAAGTTATTTAAACAAACTGGTAAATATCAATTGTATTGTAAAGAATGTGCTGTTAATATAGATAGGATTAAAGCAAGAGAAAGAATGCAAAATCTTAGAAATAAATAATATGTTCGATTCTTAAACTTACATAAAACCTATATTATGATTGAAAAATTAGGTGTTGAAATTCTACCAATTACATGATAGAGAAGGGTAAATAAAATCGAGTGACTTAATCGTTACTCGATTTTTCTTTGTCAAAAATAAATTATAAAAGGATTGAATACTAATTGAAGTATGTCACTAAAAGCGAGTTTGAGTTGCTACAAAAGGCAGGATTATTAATAGCGGATAAAAACAATAAAAATTTTAATATTACTAGCCAGAAAAAGAAAGCCCCTAGAGGGAAACACTATGTCGAGGAAACTAAAAAGATAATGGAGTTCCTAAAAAATCTTAATAAGTAAAAGAAAATAAATTATAAAAGGATGATAATATTTTGGGAAATGACCTAAGAAATATCGTTGTTGACACAAGTTCCTTAATGGAGAATGACGGTATCCTTGATGAGTTAATCAATGTTTACAATGTTATTATTAACATCGTAGTCGTAGAAGAACTTGACAATTTAAAAACAAACAAAGATTTTGACAGAGCATTTAAAGCCAAACGCGCTATTAGAAGTTTAGAGAAGTACAAAGATTCAGTACAATTTGATTTAGTCCGTAAAGCAGATGAAGCCTTTACTCAAAATCAATATAACCTTAACGATGATGTTATCGTTACTTGCGCAAAACTTAATAATGCATATCTAATGACAGAAGATTTAAATCTTAGAATTAAAGCAAACGTTATCGGTGTTACATGTTCTACAAAAATAGAAACATCTAATACATATAAGGGTTTTAAAAGAGTTAAATTATCTGATGTAGAAACTGCATATTTTTATGAGCATATGAACGAGAATCAATTTGATTCGCTTATTAATGAATACATTGTTATCACTAATAATGTCGAAGCTTTCGAAGATACATATCGTTGGGACGGAAATAAATATATACCTATTAAAACAAAGAACTTAACTACTGTTGCTTTCGGTTCAGAAATTAAACCTAAAGATGTTTACCAACGTATGGTAATTGACAGTATTCTAAATAATACAATGACTGTTATCGCAGGAGAAGCAGGAAGTGGTAAAAGTCTATTAGCATTGGTAACTGCTATGTACTTAGTTGAAAATAGAAGCAGTAAATACGAGAGAATCGTTGTACTTGCTAACCCAACTAAAACCCGTGGTGCTACAGATATGGGATTCTATACTGGTAGTGCTATGGAAAAACTTATGCAATGTTCAATCGGTAATGTCTTAAACACTAAGTTTGGTGAACGTAATGGCATTGACCAGTTGATTGCAGGAGATAAACTTAGACTTGTTAGCATGGCTGATTGCCGTGGTATGGAAGTTAGAGATGACGAAATCCTATATATCACAGAAGCCCAAAATACAACAGTAGATTTAATGAAATTATGTCTATCAAGAGCAAGTTCAGATTGTAAGATTATTATCGAAGGTGATTACAATTCACAAGTAGATAGTAATATGTATGAGAATAAGAACAATGGTATGAAACGTGCTATAGAGGTATTAAAAGGCGAAGATATCTTCGGATATGTCGAACTTCAAAATGTATGGAGAAGCAAAATTGCTAATCTTGTATACAAATTCTAAAATAAATTTAAGGTGGTTAGCTTAGTTGGGATTAACTAAAAATGAATCTGAATATATAGAGTTCAAACCACAAAATGGTTTGGTCGCACAAATGAAGTTATCATTGGTACTAAATCAAAGAAAGATTTTCTTATATGATGATGTAAGTGAAAATTCTATTTTTGAATGTATTTACTATCTATATAAGTTAATGGATATGGATAAACGAACAGGAGAAAAATCACCGATTGATATTTTTATTAATAGCAACGGTGGATATGTTGACGATGGTTTAACATTAATTTCTTTAATTGAGTATATGAAAGATAACGGTTATGATATAACCACAATTAATATGGGTAGAGCATATTCTATGGGCTTTATGATATCCATCTGTGGCACTCATAGGAAGTCTTATAGATATGGCAGATACATGGTTCATGATATCTCTTCATGCGCATACGGCAAGGCACAGCAAATGCAAGAGGATATTGAGGATATGAAGATATCTAGGGCTGTGTTGTATGATATTATCCAAAAATATACTTCTATTACTTTAGAACAACTAACAGAATGGCAAGAGAAGAAGATAGATAAATTCTTATCGGCACAAGAACTATTAGAATTAAAAGGAGTAGATGAAATATTATGAGTGAAATTAAAGAACAACCTATTCAGTTCTCACCAGAGGAAATGGATATGGTTCAATCCCCTAGTGATTATATCGAAGAAAACATTATCCATTTAGATACAAAGAAATTGGATAAAGCTAGATTAGATGATATTTTGTTTGCTAAAGGCATCAATTCGGTTTCAGAGTTATGTGGTGCTATCAGTGCTTTAGTTAGCGTTGGTATCTCACCACCTATGGCTATGATGTATCTATCGGAGCGTGAGGGCACTATTTTAGCAATGGAACATACTCTTAACCTTAGTAAGATAAACGCTAATGCGACCGTAGAAGCTTCTAAATTTGAAAGTATTAATCTTCAAAAAAATATGTTATAATTAATTTCTAAATCACTTGACAAATTAATTGGATTATACTATAATATATATAGAAACAAAAATACATATTAAAAAAAAGAATTTTTAATTAATTTAGAAAACTACTTGACAAACAATATAAATTATACTATAATATATATAGAGACCAAGTAAATAACAAAACTTAATAAAAAAAAGAATTTTTAAAAAGTTTTAAAAATTACTTGACAAACACTACAAATTATACTATAATATATATAGAGAACAGAAACACTAAAAGATACTTACAGCTATTAACTACATAAAAATTATATTTTTTATTTAGTATCTTGTTTTTTAAGGCACTTACAGCTAACTAATAATAGAAAGAATACATACTAAATATATATTTACTTTAATTATTAGTGCCTTGGTAATATCGCATTTAAAAGTGAAAGCTTTTAAAAATATAAAATATTTATGAATTAAAGGGAGAAAATCAACATGACTAGTAAAACATTTATTAAAGCAGTAGCAGATGCTACAGGTAAGACACAGAAAGACACTAAAGCATTCCTTGACGGTGTAGAGACAGTACTTAAATCAACAGTCGCATCAGCAGTTGTTGGAGAAAAAGTTAAAGTTCTTGATACTACATATACAGTTAAAGATGTATCCGCAAGAGAAGGCAGAAATCCTGCAACTGGTGAATCTATTTCAATTCCTGCAACAAAGAAAGTTGCACTTAAAGTATCTAAGGATTTCAAGGATGTAGTTAAAGCCTAATTTTAACTAAAACGGATATAATGCTTAAAATATTATAAACGCTTAGATGAAGCCGTGAGTGATGGCTTAAAATCACTCAAATATATCACTGTAATTTAACTGGTAAAATACGAAACTGATAATTTCGATTTCTAAGTCCAAGTCTTAGCGGTGATACCATTTGGGTTTGTCATATAATGGTTATTATGTGACGTGATTTAAATAGGTTTTATATTATAATTGCAATTATAATATAAGTAATTAATTTTATTACCACAATTAATAAAATTCCCTATAATATCTTTTATTGTGGAAAGGATAATAATTATGGATATTAGTAAAAAGCAAATTGAAGAAACTGCAATACATTCTACTTCTTTAAGTGATTTGTTAGGAAATTTAGGTTTTACTAAAAGTGGTGCTAATACAAAAAATTTAAATAAGTTAATTAAAGAATATAGCATTGAAACTAAATTTAATACTATAGTACATCGTATAGTAAATAATGATGACATATTTATTCAAGATAGTACTGCAAATCAATCAACTTTAAGACGTCATTATTATGAATTAACTAAAGAAAATTATCATTGTTATATTTGTGGACAAGAATCAGCATGGTTTGGAAAAGAACTTTCTTTAACATTAGACCATATTAATGGAGATAATCATGACGATAGATTTGAAAATTTAAGATGGATTTGTCCAAATTGTGATAGGCAACTTGATACTTTTAGTGGAAAAAATATTAAAAATAGAAAGTCTAAATTGTTAGATTCAAAAACGTGCAAAAGTTGTGGAAAAGAATTTATTCCTAAAAATACAATTCAAGAATATTGTTGTATAGAATGTGTCCATATATCTCAAAGAAAAACAATTAGACCATCTAAAGATGAGTTGTCAATATTAATTCGTAATTATACTTTTGTAGATTTAGGAAAGATGTTTGATGTTTCAGATAACACTATTAGAAAATGGTGTAAAATATATGGTTTACCATATTTAAAATCTGAAATTTTAAATACATAATTATTTTGGTTGTATAGTATAGCGATTATTACATCGGACTGTCACTCCGAAAATCAGAGTTTAACTCTCTGTATAACCGCCAAATAACAGTAAATCCGAGTTCGATTCTCGGCATTCCCGCCAAAACCGTAAGTGATGGTTATATAATCACTTAATAATACAGGGTAGAGAAGTTTGGTCATCTCATTAGGCTCATAACCTAAAAATCGCTAGTTCGAATCTAGCCCCTGCAACCAAGGAAACCTATATCCTTTAAAGTAGGTGATATATCTGTTGGACGGTAAGGTATCGTTGTCTATCTCATAAGTAGATACAATTCGCTTCGATTGCGAAAGCAGATACCAGAATTTTATTTAGAATGGTGGTGTGTTATTAAACAATAATGAAAAATGGTGAATACATATTAGTTGTTGCCCCAAAAAATTACGATGGTAAAAAATATAGAAATAAATATTGTTATGAACATATTTTAGTTTATTGGGAATATTATAAAATATTACCAAAGGACAATGAAATTATACATCATATTGATGGTAATAAACATAATAATGACATATCTAATTTAAAATTAATGTCAAAATTAGAACATGATATATTACATAAAAATAAAAGAGGAATTAAATTTGTAATGCTAAAATGTACTGGATGTGGTAAAATTTTCGAAAAAGAAAAGAGAAAAACATTTTTAATTAGTGGTGGAAAATTTACTTGTTGTTGTCGTAAATGTATAGGTATAACCACTGGATTAAATCAAGAAGAAAAAAATAAAAGGATATCTCAAAATTTAATATATGAATTTACTAAATATAAATAAATCAATTATATTCTGGTGTAACACAACGGTAGTGTAATTCCCTGTTAAGGAAAAGGCTGTTGGTTCAAGTCCAACCACCAGAGCGTTCCACAATTTACAGTAACCTTTACGTGGTGTGGAATATCAACTATCTAAATTGATAGGCTAATAACTGTAATTATTAATAATAGGTATATAATCATAATAGAGAAAACATAGCACCATCGAATAAAAGTAATTCGCAAGGTTCTCAACCTTGTAATCTGGTGGCAGAATCCAGTGGTGTTACCAACATGGCACATTAGGCAAGTGGACTAAGCCGTCACCCTTTCACGGTGAAGACACCGTTTCAATTACGGTATGTGTCTCCATAGTTCTCTTTTAGTGCTTTTCTATCTTTGCAAATAGTAAAAGCGCATTTATGTCGAAGTGATGGAATGCATACATGCTAGTTTTAGAAGCTAGTGCCGAAAGGATTAGGAGTTCAAATCTCCTCTTCGACACCATTGACAATCTGGAAAGACAGATAAAATATGGAAGATTAGCTTATGTGGTAAAGCAGTAGTCCGAAGAACTACGGAATCCTATTCGAACGAGGAATGTTCCACCAGTTGAACAACGCAGGATACATATACGTTATAGGAGTAGGCACTAGTGCCCGCACCAAATTCTAAAAAATTAAGTAAATAGAGTGATATCCCTATCTGAAAGATTTTTAAGTGTATCCAATATATGGGGTCTGTAGTGTAATGGTAGCACGGAAAATTGTGATTTTTTAAGTAACAGTTCAATTCTGTTCATTCCCACCAAGCAATAAGCACGGCTTTGTAGATGCTTTTAAAGACACACACAGCGATACAATAATAATAAAATATTTGCTTTTTATTAACTGTGTCTTGTTATCTAATTGGGTTCGTAACCTCAATTTCTTTGCGGCGAAGAGTTTAAATATGAGCCGAAAATAAGTTACGATTATACGGAGAATAAACCAGACAGGCGAACTGGAACTGCCTTGAAAACAGATTGATGTTTAACAGCATTGGGTTTCGAGTACTCTGTTCTCCGCCAAATTAGTGTGAAAATGGAACAACCACGCTATCTTACCTATAGAGAGTTTAAATAAATATAGGTGTTGACCTAATTAGGGTAGTAAAACTAATTTGTTGTTCCAAAATATGTACTATTAGTGTAAATGGCAAGCACTTCTGCCTTCCAAGCAGAGAATTTCGGTTCAAGTCCGAAATGGTACACCAAACCTACTTTTCTGTTGCTTGGCTGTAGATAATGTGGAACAGAATTTTTATCGAGGATGAGTTGTAATGGTATGCATGTGTACCTTGGACGTATGCGGAGAGGTTCGATTCCTACATCTTCGAGTTAGACAAGATAATATACCTCTATGTGGTGTCAAACATCAACTGTTATTTATAACAGGCTAAATTATTATCAAAATAGGTTTTTATATAGTGTTGCAACATTATATAAAGTAATTAAACTAATTGCTACTATCAATTAGTTTCCCTATTAAATCTTTTATAGTAGAAAGGATAGAAATGTTAAGTCAAGAAGAATTTGAAAAAAGAATATCTATTACATTTAATGATACGATTGAGATTTTATCTGATTATAAGGGTAAGAGAAAAGACATAGAACTTAAATGTAAGAAATGCGGTTATCAATGGAATGTAGTTGCACAAAATGCAATGTATGGAAAACAAAGAAACTGTCCAGAATGTGAAATTGATAAAAAGAAAACAGGAGATTCTATAGTATGCGCTAATTGTGGCAAGAAAATATATAGAGTAAAGTCAAAGATGAGTAAATCAAAAAGTGGCTTGTACTTCTGTAATAGGAATTGTTCAAGTACATATTTTAATCATTCTAGTAATATAGTATCTATAAATAATTATAGAGATAAAGCTATAGATTATTATGGTGCAAAGTGTGAACTATGTGGAGACAATGAAGATATAAGATTATTAGATGTACATCATATTGATGAAAACAGATGTAATAATGAAATTAATAATCTAATTGTTTTATGTGTTAAATGCCATGCTAAAATTACAAGAGGTATAGATAAACTTATTGATAGAACTCTGATAATAAATGAAGATAATATTGATAAAAATAACTCTGTGCATTGTAAGCCAGAAACAGTACATAAAAAATATTGTAAAATAAATTGTTATGATAAAACAGATAATCTAATAAAATCATTTAATAAAATGTCTGATGCATTAGATTGGTTAAAACAATTTTACCAAAATCCATCATCTACTCATATAATAGAATGTATCTTACATAAGAGAAAAAGTGCATATAATTATATTTGGGTTGGAGTGACTATAAATAAAAAGATACTTACAGCTATATAAATTAATGATTTAGAATATGAAATTGTATAGGAATATTAAGCGTGTAAGCAGTATCTTGTAAATGGAAAGGCACATACAGCTAATTTTAAAATCAAGAAGAATATTATAATTCTACTAATTTTTATTTAGTGCCTTGTCAATAGTTTTAAGTAAAGAGGTCATATGGGAGAAAAAGAAAATAACAATTGTTCAGTGTATGTACATATTTTCCCTAATAGCAAACTATATTTTGGGATTACTTCATTAGTACCACAAATACGATGGGGAAATAACGGAATAGGATATCAAGGTCAATGTGTATATAGTGCAATAAATAAATATGGTTGGGATAATATTGAGCATATTATTTTATATGATAATTTGACGTTGGAACAGGCTAATAATTATGAAAAATTATTTATTAAATATTATGATACCAAAATTGATAATGGTAATGGTTATAATGTTACAAATGGTGGTAATGGAACTTGTGGATACATATGGTCAGAAGAACAAAAATTAATTTTAAGTAAATCTCATATGGGATTAAATAATTTTATTAATAAGACTGAAAACGAAATGGAAGAAATAAATAAAAAGCGTAGTAAGTCAATAACAGAAACAATTAATTCGGAAGATTGGAAAGCAAAAAATAAAGGAATACATATAGGACATATAGTTTCTAAAGAGACAAAAGATAAAATAAGTAACTCTTTAATTGGATATAAACGTTCTGATTCTTTTAAAAAAAAATTAAGTGATATCCATAATATTCCTGTAATATGTGTATCAACAGGAGAAATATTTAAATCTACAAAAGAAGCAAGTAAGTTTTATAACTGTGATAGTTCAAATATTACTGCATGTTGTAAAGGTAGGTTAAAAACAGCAGGTAAATTTAATGGAGTTAAGTTAGTATGGGAATATTGTACCAACATGTGAATCATAACACATAAAAATAAAATGTGGCTAGTCGATTACTGCTTGGCTGATTGGTAGTATAGGTTATGTAGCCTTAGTTTTACTTTGACTATATAAATATGGGGATATAATTCATTTGGTAGAATATCTGCCTTGCAAGCAGAACGTGAACGGTTCAAATCCGTTTATCTCCACCAACATATCAAGTCGGAATGGAGACATTAAACCCATATCCATTCCAGAATAAAACTGTGAAAAATTGATGGTTATACTTCCATACAAAAAGTAATTTATGGTCAATTATTTTAACGGTAGAATCTCTGTTTTGTAATCAGAAGATGCGGGTTCGATTCCTGCATTGACCTCCACTTTCATTGACCTATATCTGCTTTGTTGCAAGAGTGGTGTAGAGAGAAAGCTTTAACTGTTTGTATGTATAACATGACTGCAACTATGTACTTTAGTACACAAAAACATTCGTTCATACGCTAATGGCTTAACTGGATAAAGCATCAGATTTCTAATCTGTGTATTGGGGGTTCAAGTCCCTCTTAGCGTACCAAATTAAAGATACTTACAGCTATTAAATAAAATCAAGCTTTATTGATAAAAATAGTATCTTGTTATATGGGGCAATAGTCCAACGGTAGAACGTCAGCTTCCAAAACTGATTACGTGGGTTCAACTCCTACTTGCTTCGCCAAATATCTCATTGAACGTGAGTATAAAGAATGTTCATTAAACACCTATTTTTTATAGGTGTTTTTTTGTTATGTAAAAATACAAAATCTATATTTTATTTATATATAAAATTAATTTATATATAGAAGAAAGAGAGGAATTAATATGGCTGAAATCCATGTAGCGCCACAAATACAGAATGATGATGGCACTTTTACTGATGTAAAAATTCAAACAGATTCAAGTCAAGTATTTAATACTGATGGCACTACAGTACAATCACATGTTGATAATTCTAGTAAACATATTACCAAATGTTCGCACGTTAAGATTGGTACTGTTCATAATTTATCAGATGATAATATAGGGACTGTAACAGGCTCTAATGTCACAATTAATGGGACTGTAAATACTAGCATTAAAAGCTTAATTATTAATGGTAGCACTACTTTAACTGGGACTGGAATAGCTTCTCCAAATAATCTTTATACTATAACAGGAGTAGTTGCTCCAAGTATTACTATCAACGATGTGGTACGCTCTACTACTATTATTAATGCACTTTATAGTATGAGTGATGGAGTAAAAGATACCGTAAATATTACAACAGGAATAAGAACTAATTACACTGGATTAGTTAAATTTGTTGGCAATGAAACTTGGTCAATATATTCTACTTCTGATAATTCTACTTCTGTATGTTTTTATGTTAGTTCTTTTACAAATAGATTAGCATCAAGTACAGACGTATGTAATGAGTTTACATATAAAACAAATCTTTTAAGTAGTACTACAACAGATGAAGGGTACTGGTTAAGTGACGTACAAGCAAATGCAACCCTTGGATATTTCCGTGTAAATAAAAGCAGATTAATTGGATGGTCTGATTCACTTTCTGATGTAAACAAAATTGCATTATTTAAAACTTGGCTTTCTTCATATAATCTTATTGTATTATATGAATTATTAACACCAACAACTTCTACAGAAACAATTCAAGAGTTTAGAACAGCGGATACAACTACAAATGTATCTATAGATAAAGGTTCATTTACATTAGTTTATTTTAAAGATATGTTAGGTAGTAATACGATAAGTTTTCAAACTACTGCTGATTTTACCGTTGGAGATACATGGAAAATTAATGGTTCTCAATTAATTGCAAAAATGATTAATGGTAATGCATTATATACCAATGTATTTAAATCTGGTGGATTTATTGTAGGTAAAATTGATGGCTCTAATTTATTAATAAGTATTACTGATGGCGGTAATTCAGATACTGTAGATGGAAAACATTCAAGCGATTTTGTACCAAAGGTTATTGGTTGTACTGGTAGTTGTGATGGTTATTTTCAGACAGGAGTTTATCAAGGTATATTTACAAATTATCCACCTTCATTACCAGATGGTCAAGGAAACTTAATTGTGCATTCATATAGTACAACTTCTACAAGTGCTGGGTGGACACAACAAGAGTTTGTATCTGCTCAAACAAGTGTTAAAAACATAAGGAAAGCAGTTAATGGTGTTTGGGAATCATGGGGAACTCAATATTCTTCTTTAAATATTGGTACTGCAAGTGTTTTAAATGCAGATACTGTAGATGGGATACATGCCGCTGATTTAGGTGGTATGTATGTAGGAATTGTCGCCCCAACTGCTGTAACAAAAGGTTGGATAGATACTGCTAATGGCGGTATATTGAAATATTTTAATGGTACTGCTTGGGTAGCGGCTAAAGGAGTTTGGGGATGAGTATAAATGAGTGAAATGATTTCTAGTGAACTAATTGCTTTAAAAGCAAAAGTAAAAGCAGAAATGCAAAGAAGAGCATATACGGGAAGTCTTGTTGCTTATGCTGATACTTCTTGGGATTTTTCTACAACACCTGCTACGGGTGGAATAATATTAGCTGAACATGGTAAAAAAGTTATAGAACCATTACTAGCAGTTAAAACATATGGAGATTTAGTTCCTGTTGTTTCAGGCGCTATTATCCCTACATCTTTTGATAATACTGGATTAACAACTATAGTTAATAATTTAGCCGCAGAAGCTACTACAACGTCAGCATCTTCATGTTCTGCATCATGTACAGGATTATGTGTTGCTTGTACTGGTAGTTGCACTGGTGGTTGTAGCGGTAGTTGTAGCGGTAGTTGTAAAACTGGATGTAGCGGATGTGAGGGTTGCGGAGTATGTGATGTTACTTGTTTAGGATTTTGTAAAGCAACTTGTAATACCACATGTACTCCATGTACTGGATGTTCTAGTATGTGTGCTGGTACTTGTGGGGCATGTACATCGTGTGATGGTTGCTCTGGATGTAGTGGTTCTAAATCTTCTGGTGCTAACTGTAGCGGATACTGTTCCAGTACATGTACAAGCAGTTGCGGAGCATGTACTGGATGTTCTGGTCAAAGAGCGAGTTAAAATAAAAGGAGAAATATTTTATTATGAAGGTAGAAATTAAAGGGGAACTTGTCGATTATATAGAATCATTGCAATATGAAACATATGCACGTAAAGATATTATAGCGTTTATGTTAGAAAAAAATATGAATATGAGTACTGATTCTGCAAAAGAATATCAAAAAGAATATAAAAGGTATTTTTCTGAATATGAAATTGCACTACAACAATTGAAAGAATTATACATATATGCTAATCCTAGTATTGCTGATAAAGAAGTCAAATGGAGTTTAGATTTTGAGAGCAAAATGTTAACAATCGAGGTAGATAATGTATAAAAAAATAGAACAATATGCTGATTATATCAATAGACTATTTCCACAACCATATGACGGTGATGTGCATCATAAAAAACTTGCACGTACAATAACATTTCAAGTTACTGATGATTGTAACCTAAGATGTACATATTGTTATGAAATTAACAAAGGTCATCATTTTATGAATTTTGATATAGCAAAACGTTTTATAGATGATATATTAAATACAGATATAGATACCAATGAATATATTAATATTGATAATTCTCCTGCTATTATAATGGAATTTATAGGTGGAGAACCATTCCTAGCAATAGATTTGATTGATAAAATAACTGATTATTTTATTACACAAATGATTATAAAAAAACATCCGTGGGCTACAAGATTTATGATAACTATCTGTTCTAACGGTGTATTATATTTTGATGAAAGAGTACAAACTTATATAAAGAAACACTTACATCATTTATCATTTTCCGTATCTGTAGATGGTAATAAGAGATTACATGATACTTGCAGAGTATTCCCTAATGGTATGGGTTCTTATGATATGGCTATAAAAGCAGTTAAGCACTTTACAGAAGTGCTTGGTGGTAAAATGGGAAGTAAGATGACACTTGCTCCTGCTAATATAGGGTATACATTTGAAGCTGTTGAAAATCTTATTAAATTAGGATATGAACAAATATTTCTTAATACTGTATATGAAAAAGGATGGACTAAAGAAAACGCAACTACACTATATGAACAACTTAAAATGGTAGCTGATTATTTATTAGAAAATGGGTTACAAAATAAGATATACCTATCTATTTTTGAGGAAGATTTTGCAAGACCAAAGGGCACTGATGATATTGATAATTGGTGTGGTGGTACTGGCAACATGATTGCTGTAGATTATAAGGGAGATATTTTTCCATGCTTACGTTATATGGAAAGTAGTCTAGGTGATGACCAAGAACCTATGATAATTGGTAATGTATTTGACGGTATGATGAAAACAGAAAAACAATGTGATTGTGTTAATTGTTTAGGATGTATTGATAGAAGAACACAATCTACTGATGAATGTTTTAATTGTCCTATTGCGCAAGGTTGTGGATGGTGTTCTGCTCATAATTATCAAGAGTTTGGTACGGCTAATAAAAGAACTACATATGCTTGCGATATGCATAAAGCAAGAGCATTGGCTAATGTATACTTTTGGAATAAAACATATGCTAAAAACGGTATAGCTAAAAGATTTAAAAATTACGTACCAGACGAATGGGCTTTAGAAATTATAAATAAAGATGAACTTGAAATGCTTAAAAGTTTAGAAAAGAGATGATATAATGTTTAAAATTAAATTAATTGATGGCACGATTTTTAACGCAACTTCTGTAGAAGAAAATTTTAGAACAGAAGTTACTGGTGATGCTCATATTTCACTTACTATACAAAATGATAAAGCTGAACCTAGTGATAACCTTGAAGTATATAAAAATAAATTGATTACCGAAAATCTTAAATCAATTTCAGTATACGATGAAACTGGTAAAAATCTAATTACTGTATATCAAGGATATGTATTTGTTAGATATTTAGCGGCTAGGATTCAAGCGAATGGAAGTATACTATACGATTTTAATCTTACTAAAGAAGACTTAGTAACAGTATAATAATCTAAAAACAAATCATAATTGAGTAGGATAATTTCCCCCTTATATATGAATGGTTTAAACTTATTTTTAAGGGAGATGCTAATATGCAAGCACAGATTGATATGAATAGCGTATCAATTATTGTTGGGCTTATCTTATCTTTAAGTGCAATAATTGGATTATTATTCAAGGTATTTAAGAAATTTGATAAGATTGATAAAATTGATATAATTTTAGTCAAAGTAGAGGAATTAGAGAAGAAATTTATTTTTGTAGATGTTATGAAGCAAGATTTTGAAGCAAATGCAAAAGAATCAGAAACTAAAATTACTTTACTCTCTGGATTAAAAGATGATGTAAAAGAGATATCTACGCAATTAGAGGAAGTAAAAGAAGAAACACGATTTAATACTAGCATGAATAAAGTTGATACAGAAGTATTAGAAGCGTTAGCAGACCATGCCATTAAAACACAGAATGCTAATGGTAAGGTACATAGAAGTTTAGAAATGCTAGAAAAACTAAAATTTAATAATCCAAAATTTTCATAATTATCGTACTACTACATTTTACTAATTGTTTACCCCTTTGATATTATTATTTAAAAATAATTAAAAAAGGAGTTTTATATTATGGCTTTGACAACTAAACAAATTAAAGATTTAAATAATATGAATATATCGGCTCAAAAAGCAAAGTTAGGAACGGAGATACAATCTATATTATCACAAATTGGTGATATAGAGATAATACTAGATATAATTAATGGTGAGATTGTATGAGTATAATTAACAAATTACAATATTTAAATGAAACTAAAAATGAAATTAAAAATGCTATTAGAGATAAAGGTGTCGAGATATTAGACACTGATATTTTTAGAAATTATCCTAATAAGATTAGTCAAATTAGTGGTGGTAGCGTTGAACCGCCATCCCCTTTAGAGGTATACAATACAACTAGACCTAAAGATTGGCTGACGATGCCAATCCCTAATGATAATGAAGCTTATATGTTATTTTTAATACCACATACTGATATGGCTTTGTTTGCTATAAATGTAATATGTGACGGTATCTATAGCGTTTATTTTGGTGCTAATGAAAGCATAATCAATATATTGAGCGGGACTACAGCCGAAAAAACACTTGATTTTAATGATTATGATGATTTAACTTCTGATGGGTTTAAACAGGTAATGATAAGAATAACTGGTGAAAATATTACGGATATAAGTCTTGTATCTCATAGTTTGAAAAATGGTTATACAGATTTTACGGTTGTAGATTTTATTGGGAAATTACCTGTTGTAGAAGATATTAAGATAACATCTAATAATTTAAGATACTTTAATCTAATTGGGAATAACAATATAAGTCAGGTATCTGATATATCTAATCCTATGGTATTTAATAAATGTATATCATTAATCGCATTATTATCATTAAACACTAGCAAAGTTACTAGCATGAATAGTATGTTTAGCAATTGCACCTCTTTAAAAAGTATACCATTATTAGATACAAGTAATGTTACTGATATGAATAATATGTTTAGCGGTTGCAATTGTTTAAAAAGTATACCATTATTAGATACAAGTAAAGTTACTAATATGAATAATATGTTTGATAGTTGTTTTTCTTTAACAAATATACCACTATTAGATACAAGTAATGTTACTGATATGAGTAGCATGTTATCTTTTTGTCAGCTTTTAAAAAATATACCATTATTAGATACAAGAAATGTTACCGATATGAATAATATGTTTTCCACTTGTGTTTCTTTAATAAGTATACCATTATTAAACACTAGCAAAGTTACTAGCATGAATAGTATGTTTAGCAATTGCACCTCTTTAACAAATATACCATTATTAGACACAAGTAATGTTACTGATATGAGTTATATGTTTATTGGGTGCAATTGCTTAATAAATATACCATTACTAAACACTAGCAAAGTTACTAATATGAATAATATGTTTAGTAGTTGTATGTGTTTAAAAAGTATACCATTATTAGATACAATCAACGTTACTGATATGAGTAATATGTTTAATAGTTGTTTTTTTTTAAAAAGTATACCATTATTAGATACAAGTAATGTTATTGATATGAGTTATATATTTTATAATTGTACGTCTTTAATGGACATACCGTTGTTAAACATAAAAAGTCTTGTATCTAATGATGGTATGTTTAATTACTGTTCCTCAATATATAATATATTATTTGGTGGTCTAAATGTATCTAGTATTATAATTTCCATACGTTCATGTCCTTTATCACATAAAGCAATAGTTAATTTAATTAATTCATTACCAATATCTGCGGAAAGTTCTACTTTAAATATTATTAACATTTTGAATAATGAACCGCTAACAGATGCAGAAAAGTTAGTTGCTAATAATAAAAATTGGGATATAGCTACAGGAGAATTGGAATAATCATAATTTTTAGAATCGAAAGGAATGTTTTTTTATTGAGTAAAATCGAACAAGAGAACTTTATCTTATCCCTGTATAGAGATAAGGGTTTATGCTATAGAGAGATAGCTATTAAATCAAATGAAAAATTTTCGACTGATTATTGGGATAACGAAAGAATTAGAAGCGTTATTAGAAAGTCAAGAAAAACATCTAAAATTATCCCAAATAAACCACTTAATGTTCAAGAACATTCTATGGGTTATAAAGATAGCACACAGTTAAATCAAGATGGTTCAATGGTTTCTGACCGTATTATTGAAATATGTGAAGAAGATTTAAAAAGTCCAGAGAGATTATTAGAAGCGCATAAATTTGATGCTTCTAAATGGGAATTAATTAATTGTAAAAACAATTTGTGGAATGCACCAGCAGGAAACGGATTAAAGATTGTTATGTATCAAAGTAAAATCACAGTAAAACCAAAAAAAGATTTTGCTTGGTCAGCGGATTATATTGAACAGTTATTCGATAACATAAAAATAAAGGACATTTCAAATATCAAAAAAGAACAATATGAGAAGAATGGGAAGGCTTTAATACTTCCAATTACTGATTTACATTATGCTCTTAGAAGTTATGTTGAAAGTTCTGGTAATGAATACGACGAAAATATAGCTGAAAAAATATTCTATCAAGTTGTTAACGATGTATTAGAAAGAACTAAACATCTTAAATTTGAAAAAATATACTTCACTATTGGTTCAGATATAATCAATGTAGATAACAAAATGGGCACTACAACTAAAGGCACTCCACAAGTAGAATCTATGGAAGTTGAAAAAGCAGTTATTAACGTTACTAATATGTTAATTTCTACTATTGAAAGATTAAGAAAAATCTCTAATGTTGAAGTTATACATATACCGTCTAATCATGATTACCATGTTGCTTTCGGAATTGCAAATGCTTTGCGTGTGAAATATGATGGCTGTGAAGACGTTAATGTAGACTATGAGTGGATTGAAAGAAAATATAAGGTTTTTGGTAAAACTTTAATTGGGTTTGCGCATGATTTAAGACAAAACAATATTAATGATATTGTTAATTCCGATGCAAGACAATTATTAGGTCAAACTGAAAATACGGTATATCTATTGGCTCACTATCACCATGAGAGCGTTGTTGATAAAGGTGGTACTGATGTAAGAAGATTGCCAACTGTATCCGCATTAAGTAGATGGGGATACGAACAAGGATATGGCGCTGTGAGAAAGAATCAGTCATTTGTACTTGATTCTGAACACGGTATAAGCGATATCATATATACATTTATAGAAGAATAAAAAGGGGTTGGTTAGATGGGAAGAACCGCAGTAAGAAGTAATCCAACTGCAACAGAAGCTGATAAGATTAAATGTGTAAAGTGTGGTACATCTAATCAAGCTAATTTTTATCAGTCTAAAGATAGATTTAGACAATATTTTGGGAAAATACCATACTGTAAAGAATGTACTAAAGAAATATATTCATATTATCTACAAAAATATAAGAATATGAACTTAGCAATATATTATATGTGTAGAAAGATTGACGTACCATACATAAACGTTTGTTATCAAGGTGCTGTTGTTAATATTAACAATCCAGAATCTAAGATTAAAGGCGAAGATGCAATTGTACAATCATATATGAAAGGCTTAGGATTTTCAGAACAAAATGGTTGGGGGTACTCCTTTGATGATTCAATGGGGGAAAATGAAATTGATGGATTGGCATCATTTGATGAAATTACTAAAATTAAGAGAAAAGCAAAGAACGAAGATATAGATACAGAAAAATATGATATTATTGAATATGACACAGATGATTTACAACAAAAATGGGGAATGTTCGATAATGAAGATTTGGCTTATTTAGAAAATGAGTATCTTGATTGGCAAGATAAACTTAACGGTATTAATGAAAAATCAATTGATATCATGGTGCAACAAGTTTGTTTACAATGTAATGAAATCAGAAAAGATAGAGAAATTGGTAACAGCGTAGAGAAGAAAGTAAAATCTTTATTAGAATTATTAAATACCAGTGGACTTGTTGAAAAACAAAATAGTGTTGGTTCAATTAAAGCTACAACTGGACAGAGAATAGAAGATTTAGAAAAAATTAGACCAGTTAAACAAGTTGACCCATCTTTTGAAGATGTGGATGATATTAACAAGTTATTGATTGGATTTATTGCTTCTACATGTAAGGCATTAGGTAAAACAAATGCTTATACAGAGAAATTTGATGAATTATATAAGGATTATACAATTGATTTAATCGAAGATATTCAAGATGTGAATGAAGAGGAATCGCCTATTTCGGATGTTCCAGAAGCTGTGGATGAAAAAGGTGAATCATAATGCCAACGATTACAATAAAGAGATTAAAAAAGGAAAATAAAACTCAACAACAAATTTATGCAGAGAACTTTGAAGAATGGGTAGGTTATTGGAGAAGTAATCCACATAGATTTATTACTGATTATTTAGGATTAGAATTACATGATTTTCAAAAGGTATTGATATACCAAATGAATAAATATCCTAACTTTATTTTTATTGCAAGTCGTGGATTAGCTAAATCAACTATAACGCTTCTATTTGCAGTTCAACGTGCAATTCTTTATCCTAACCAAAAAATATTGGTTGTATGTCCTGTTAAAAGTCAGTCTACTAGATTTATAAAAAAGATACTAGACTTTTCAAGAGATAGTAAAAATCTAAGTAATGAGATAGAAAAAGACGGTGTAAAAACTGGACAAAATGAAAGCAGTATTACTTTTAAGAACGGTTCTGTTATTGCTACCGCACCTTATAGTGAAAACTCATTAGGTATTCGTTGCCATATATTAATTGTTGATGAATTTGTAAGAACAGAAAAAGAAGTTTTAACTAGAGTATTCGTACCAATGTTAACATCTCCTAGATGCCCACCATACAGAAGTTTAACTGCAAAAGAGAAAAATGCATTGCCATCAGAAGAACAAAGACAATTGTATTTAAGTTCTATACGTGGAGCAGAAGAATGGTCTTATAAATATTTTGAACAATTTGTGCAATATATGTTAGATGGTAACATGGATTATTCTACTGTTGCTTTACCTTATCACTTTGGTGTAAAGAATAAGTTTATTACTCGTAAAATTGTAGAACAAAGTTTTAGAGAAAATCAAGAATCATTAGAAATACTAAAAGCTGAATATTTAGGTATTCCAGAACGAGGTAATGGTGATTCATACTTTAAATATACTGTAATGGATAAAGTAAGAACAAATACTAAAGCGCTATATGCTATGAGTAATGAAGAGTTCGTAGATTTCAAAGAAGATAAGACTAAATGGCAGTTCTATCAAGAAAAGTTACCAAATGAAATTCGTCTTTTATGTATGGATGTCGCGCTGATAGAATCAGCAAAAAACGATAATACCGCTTACTGGATTATAAGACTAATTCCAAGTGATGGTAAGTATAAGAAAATTGTAGCGTATGGTGAAAGCCTACATGGTATTAACTCACTTATTCAAGCTAGACGTTCTAAACAATTGTTCTATGAATTAGATTGTGACTATTTTGTTATCGATACACAGGGAAATGGTGTTGGTGTATTCGATGCTTGTACTACAGAAACTTATGATGAAGAACGTGGTGAAAATTATCCTGCATGGACAGTTGTTAACTATGACGATGTAAAAATGGTCAATAGAACTATTAGCCAAAATGCAGTACCATTGATTTATAGTGTTAAAACACCACCACAATTAAAACATGAAATGTTTATTAATATGAAAAATTTGTTTACATCAGAAGAAGTTTCACTATTAGTGGAATCACAAGAAGCTGTAGAATATCTTAATAAATATTTTAAATATTATAAAATAGAAGATTCTAATTTAAGAATTAGACTTTTAGATTCTTATGTTCAAACTAATATGTTAATTAATGAAGCAATAAATTTAGACCAAGTAGCAGGTGGTTATATCAATTTAAAAGAGAAATCTGGTAGACGTAAAGATAGAGTTATGTCTTTAGCTTACGGATTATACTATGCAAAACTTTTAGAAGATAACCATTTTAGCAATAATAATAGCGATTATGGTTTGCTAGACTACATACAATACGGATAAAAGTAAGAAAGGAGAGATAATTTGGCTGACAACGATGGAAAACTAACAGAGGGCGAAGTAAACCAAGTTTTAAACGCTTGGGATTTTCTTAGCTTTTCAAACGAATATAATAATCAATTCCGTAATACATATTTCACACCAGACACGGTGAATAGACAATTACAAAATATTAATATGAACCCCGTCGAAGGAACTATGGAAGGGATTGAAAGAGCATTAAGAGCGCCTAAAGATAGCGAAACTATATTAAGAAATTATAGTACAAATTTTGAAGTTCAAAATATGTTTTATAAAAGATTAATTAGATACTTTGCTGATATAGCTTGTTTTAATTTAACATTTGATTGTACAAACATAACCAAAGATGAAGAATTTAACTCTCCTGCTTTTAAGAAAGATTTAAAAATCTTAGATGATTTTTGTAGTCACTTTAACTTTAAAGAAGAGTTTCAAAAAGCAATGAAACAAATGCTAAGACAAGGAATCTATTATACTATACTTAGGGACGAGGGAAGTAAATATACACTTCAAGAACTTCCACCAGATTTTTGTAAGATTACTGGAAGACACGATTCTGGATTGTTATTTGACTTCAACTTCAACTGGTTTATTGGTAATTACGGTGTAGACATAAATATGTACCCTAAAGTTTTTAAAAGAATGTATAGGGAAACATTTAAGAATGTTTCTACAGAGTATGAACCATCTGGTAACGTTGATTCAAGGAATAGCACGTTTATTTATTGGCATCAATGTTCCCCAAAAGATAAGTTTTGGGCTTTTAAAATATCACCAGAAATAGCTACCTTAACCCCATATTTCGCCGCATTATTTCCAGAAATATCTATCCAACCAACCGTAAGGAAACTTCAAGAGGATAAATATTTTATTGAAGCTTCTAAGTTATTAGTTGGTATTATAGGAATGAATAAAGATAAAAAATCTGGTGCTGTTGCGAATCAAATTAATATCACACCAGATATTTTAGGTAAATTCTTAGGTGTAGCTAGACAAGGTTTAGCTAAACAAATTGGATTAACCGCATTACCTATGGATGATATTAAACCAGTAGAATTTACTGTTTCTGAAAGAAATATGCTATCAGAGTATGTAGATAATATCTCTGCTCAAAGTGTTGCATCTTCTGAACCATTAATTAGTACTGATAGACTAAATGTACACCAATCTAAATTAGCTAGTGCAATAGATAATGCTTTTATTAAATCTATATATCCACTATTTGAAGATTTTGTTGATTATTTTGTTAACGCAAATACAAAGAAATACAAATTTAAAGTTAAATTTAGTGATATAGATATACCAGATGATGTTAAAGAAAGACAAGATAAATTTAAGAATTTAGCAACTATGGGTATTGTTGATTTTCAACAAGTCTCAAGAATTTGTGATATGAATCCATTCGAACTTAATAGACATTTATCTTTATCTAAATCTATGGGATTTGATAAGAAGCTAATTCCTTTGATGAGTTTAAATAATCAAACTGCCGAATCACAGAAAGTTGACCCTACAAAAAAAACACAGGGTAGACAGTCTAAAGAAGATACTGACAATGAAGATACTTTAAATAGTCAAGCGCGTGGAACTAGCGAGTTAAAAGAGTAATGTACATTGACAAAGGAACTGGGGTGTAATACCATGTTTATTCTTAATCCTAAAATAGTAAATGAAGATAAACTATACCGTTGTAAAAAAGAAGAATCTACAATGTTATTAAAAAATGGTTTTTCATTATTTAGTATTGAAAAAGGAGATTATATATATTATAAGACACAAGAATTAATACAATTTTTAAATTTAGGGGGTGAGTAAAATGAACAAGTATTCTATTAATTTTTCAGTTGATAAAATTGAATTATTAGGAGATGCAAAAAGTAGTAGATTTCAGAAAGCTAAAATATATGCTTTTGCTGATGGTAAAAATGCTCATACTTTAGATATTGAGAATGATGTGTTAAATAAGTGTGCTGATACAATTTATGACATTCCGATTCTATATAAATATAATAAATACATAGGTGATTTTGAAGGTCATGAATCAGATGAAGTCCCATGTGGGTTTATTAAAGAAGAAGAATCTAATCCAGTTGTGTTTAGTAAAGTACCAGACGGCAGAACTTTTATTACAATAATGGGAACTATTTGGAAGAAATATAGTGCTGATGTACTAAGAGTATTCAATGAAGATGGTAATAAAAAGGCTGTAAGTGTAGAAATGAGTGTTACTGATTCAGAAGAAATTGAAGACAAATTAAGGGTTAAAGAGTTTGTATTAGAGGGTGTTACTCTCTTAGGAGATTATATAAATCCCGCGGTTAAAGGCGCTAATATCCAATTGGAGTTTTCAGAGGATAAAAAAGCCTACCTTAATGAAGTAGGCACTTCTGATGATTTAATAAATAATAATGAAGGTGCAGGTGAGTTGAAATTGACTAAAGAAGAGTTAGAATTTGCTGAAAAAGAAAAGGCAAACGAAGCTGAAAAAGCTAAAATAGCTAAAGAAGAAGAAGACAAAAAGGCAAAAATGAGCGCAGACGAAGCTGAAAGTAAGGCAGAAAAAGCTAAGGAGTTAGCAGATAAAGATGCAGAAGCTAAAGAAGCAGAAGCTAAAAAAGCAAAGATGAGCGAAGATGCTGAAATGAGTGCTAAAGCTGATAAAGCTAAAGCCGATAAAGAAGCCGCTGATAAAGCTAAAGCTGATAAAGAAAAAGAAGACAAAGAAGCTAAAATGAGCGCAGATGAAAAGTTCGAAGCTATGTCAGCAGAGAACGCTAAACTAAAAGAAGAAAATAAAGCTTATATGTGTCAAATTGAAACTATGTCTGATTATGCAGACTTAAAGAAATTTCAAGTAGATGCAGAAGAGAAATTAAAACAAGAGAAAGAGATGTCTGCAATCACTAAAGTAATGTCAGATATTGAAAATCGTGGAATCACTATGAGTGAATCCGAAAAGACTGAAATGCAGTCTAAAATTAAGGAATTTTCCTCTATTGAATCTTGGAGCAATTATGTAAAAGCACAGGTATTTGATAGGGCTGAAAATATAGATGGTATCGTAAAGATAGGTCTCCCATTCGAATCTCAAAGAAAAACAAATAGTATTTGGGATACAATATAATTTTTTATTTTAGAAAGGATGAATTGAATTATGGCTACAAATGTTGTTATAAAAACTCGCGTACAAGCAATGAACATCGATACATACAACAGAACTGCTGTTGCTACTTCTGATGTTGAAAACGGTTCTGTATTTAATCTTAACTCTTACTCTACAAATCTTGGAGAAGGCACAGTTTGGAATGCTACAGAAGCAGGTTCAGTATCTGCTAAAGGACTATGGATGGCTACAAGCCCAGAAGTTGTTATCACTAGAGACCTAATGGGTAGTGAATATAAAGGCTTAACACCAGACCCAAGAGCATTTATTAATTTCACTGGTCGCATGATTGATGCTACATTCCTTGCTCCACATGACATTATCGAAATGACTTGTGCTGGAATTGCTGATGTCGCAACTCTTGGTTTCCTTACACCAGCCGCAACTGGATTTAAACTTGTTGCATCTGCAACAGCAGGGACTGGTTTCACATTAAAGAAAGTTGGAACAAGTATTCTACATATTGGTTCAAGCAATCTAGTTAAAACTCCCGTAACTACTTACAAATTTGAAGTAGTTAACAACTAATTTAAGAAAGGTGTTGAATAAAAATTATGACTAAACAATTATGTTTCTCTGCCAACCGTAATACAGTCGAGGTTGCATTTAGAGATTATATGAACACATATTTTTCTGAAACAGAAAAAAGAACTGGCTTCGCATACGACAACTCAATTTCATTTGCTGATAAAGAAAAGAAAATGAATAAGTTAATGAACGCTGAAATCTATAGACTTGCTAACATTGAGTTCGCAGAAAATTCAATGGTATCAAACGAAATGTGGGGTCAACATCCTCTAATTAAGTGGGCTTCTTTTGCAGTTGCAAACTCACTAATTGATATGATTATCCCAGACGTTCTTGATAAAAGCATCGGCGCTTACACAGAACAAAGAAATGGTATGATTGGCGATAGCTTTGCTTTCGACGTTGAACCTAATGATTTGTTCTATGTATCTAAAGCTGGTAGAGACCAAAGAACAGTAGAGTTCCAAAGACAATACAACGGTCAAGTAACTGTTATGCCAGAAAATCGTGCTATTGCCGTTTCTGTTAACTTTTACAAAGTCCTTTGTGGTCTTGATTCTCTAGCTAAGTTTGTAATGAAAGCTATCCTTAGTGTAGAAGCTCAAATTACAAAAGAAGTTTACAAAGCATTTGATACTGCAATGGGCGACCTTCCTTCAACTCCTGTAGATGGTAATCTTAAAGTTGCAGGATTTACTAAGAAAGAAGCAGTAAGACTTGCCGCTACTGTTACAGCATATAATGGCGGTGCTAAAGCTGTATTCTTAGGTACTCCAACAGCATTAGCAAATATTCTTCCAGATGATGCAAACTACAGATACGATATCGATAGTGAATTTGTAAAAGTTGGTTATGTCAGAACTCTAGCAGGATATGACACAATGGTATTACCACAAATCGCTGATTGGTCTAATCCTTATAAATTAGCAATTGACGACGATAGAATCTATGTAATTTCTCCTTCAAGCCAAAAACTTGTAAAGCTTTGCTATGAAGGTTCAAGCACAAATAGTACTATCGCGGCTCAACAAACTGCTAACTTAACAGAATCTACAACTATCAACAAATCATATGGTATCGCAGTTGCTACAAATGCTATTGCAGGAATTATCACACTAGCTTAATCGTACACGTTCGTACATAATATATTTATACATAAATATTAGGATAGAAGGGATACCGACTTAATAGGTATCCCTCTACCAATATTTGAATTGAAAGGGGATTTATTAATATGCCTAAGATTGCAAATGCCGCTTCTACAATTGTAGAAGAAAAGGTTACTAACGTTGCTGAACCAACGATTGGCAACGCAGAATATCAACAAATATTACAAGACAATGCTGAACTAAAAGCTAAACTAGAGGTTTTAATTTCTAGTATGCAGAAATCAGATAATATAGCTAGTAAAATCGAAAGTCCTAAATTAGCAGAGGTAGAAGTCGAAAATGAAGGATTTGTAGAACCATCCGCTAATAAACAAATTAAAGTAATGTCTTTATACTACGGTTCTTTAAATTTACCAACAGAAGAAGGTGGCTCGGCAAAATTGTCCTTTAATCAATATGGACAAGTTAAGTCAGTCTCTTATTCTAAGCTAAATGATATTGTTAATACTAATAAGAAATTTGTCGATAATGGATTGTTTTATGTTCTTGATAAAAATGCCGTATACTTCTTAGAACTTACGGAATTATATAAGACTATTTTAAACAAAGATGCTATTGATAAAATTTGTGATTTTAGCGCTAATACTATTGAATCTATGTTAGATAATATTACTGATTCACAAAAAGAAATAATTATTCATAATATTAGTATGAGTATATATGGTGGACAGGCTGTTGACTATAATAAAGTTGATATTATTAGTAGAAAATTCGGAGTTGATATTAAAGCAAAAGCAGAAGGAATGAAAAGTTTTGATGTAAAAGCATAATATTAACTTTATAATATAAAAAAGAGGGGGTGGGAGTATGGAAACGGTAACTTCATTTGAGACTTTGTATAAATTATTTTTAGGGTCTATTCAAGATTATAAAATCAAAAAGATATTTCAAGAAGATGTTGCAATTGCAGAAGATATGATGGATACATTTTTAATTAAAAGTATCCCTCGGTTCTCTTCTGATTGTATCAAGGATATTTCAAATGTAGACCTAGTTAGTAGAACATTTTTGGTGTCTTTAGATATTGATGAACTCAATATCATGGCTGATTCTATGGTTTTGACTTGGATGAATTGGTCGATAAATAATATTACACAAATGGAGATAACTCTAAATGATAACGATTATAAACATTACAGCGAAGAGCGTAATTTAAGTGGTAAGAATAATCATAGAAATATGCTAAGAGAAATATTAGACCAAGATATTATAGTATATGGATTAAAACATACCCCTTTCAAAGAATGGGCGGCTGGAAATTATGGAGTATAATATTAACAATATTAATATATCTGGCTCTGATGTAAATGAATACATAATTAAATTGATAAATGAAGTGTTTGCTATACTTCCTATATATGAGGAATGTGAAATAGCTGATGATTTTAAAAGATTTCACGTATATTTAGAAAGATTAATTATGGAAACAGCAGGTGGATATTTTAATTTAGGAACTAAAGGCTACTTAACATTAACAAACGTTTTAACAGGAGTTAATATTAGTACACAGTTAAACCATGCAAATGTCAAATCATTAACGTTTTATTGCATATCAATTCTAAATGCATTAAAGGTGATAGAATGAGTTATTATGATACCTTTTTATCAGTTAATAAATCTCCAAAAGAGTTTTATTTAAACCAAATACAAGAATTAGTAAATGGACAATTTGATAATGCTTCAACAGTTCAAAGTGATGTTGAGGAAGAAATTGAGTTTGGTACTTTAAGTTTTGTTCCATGTGAAAGTAGAATTACCAGTCTAATTGATGTAAAAACTGGTAAAAAGAACAATGATGATTTTAAAAAAATTCTATTTAGAGATGTTACACACCAACCACCATTAGGTACAAGATACAGATTTGAAGATAATATTTGGATTGCTTATGCAACTGATAATATAAAAAGTGCTACATCAAGCGCTTATTTACAAAGATGTAATTGTACAATGAACTCACAGGATAAGTACGGTAATATTCACGAAGAGCCATGCTATGTAGATTATAATCTGATGGAAACACAATTATTAACTAATATACAATTGGATGTTCCAGCAGGAAGAATCGAAGTAAAATGTCAATTGAACAAATATACAAAAGATGTTGATGTTAATGCAAGGTTTATTTTTGGGGATGACGTTTATAAACTAAGAAGCAGAAGTAAGCCAAATAGACTAAATACTTTTGATAAAGATTCAGTCACATTTTTATCATTTTATGCTAATTATGACAATAAAGCAGAAGATGATAATTTTGATTTAACAGTTGCAAATTACAAGACATATAATTATGTGATATCTTGCCAATCTAATATTAAGAATACGATTGGGGCTAAAGATACATTAAAATCAACTGTTTATTTAGATGGTATAGAAATTGAAGAAGATGTATTATGGTATTCATCTGATGCTAGTATCATTGAAATTAATGAAGTTACTGGCGAATATACGTTAGTTGGTTTAGGTATTTGTAATGTTACATGTAAGCTTAAAAATAATATCATTTTTAACACTTCTATAAAAGTAGAGGTTGTTGATGTTATCATTGATAGTTACCATGATGCCATATTACCTAATATTACATATGTTAAGTTGAATCAGAAACAAACTTATGAAGTTTTTGAATATAACAATGGTATCCCAACGGACACTACGTTTACAATTAATTCATACGATGTTCCAGATAAAAATTATCATATTGATACCACATTAAACGGGTTCTCAATAACTAATTTAAAATCTACAAAAGATGTATTACTAAGAATAGTATGTAAAAATAATAGGACTTCTGAACTTAATACACTTTTAATCGAGTTAGGGGGATTGTTTTAATGGCTTATTATGCAGAACTTGGTGATATTATTAATAATGTCATTGCAGAAAAATTGCTAAGAAATCAAACAATATGTAAAGCTTTAAAATATTATCCTACTGAAAACTCTATTGATTATAACCCTTTAACTCAACCAGACATTTCTGACACAAGGTCTCTTCTTATGGATAAAATTTTTCCATTACCAAAGATGCCAAATTCAGATACAGAAAAACATGGATATGTTACCGTCACTTTAACTGGTGGAGATTCCGCTTATGATAATCAAGGATATCGTTATGTTAATTTAGTATTTGATATTATTTTTCATCTTGATACTTGGTGTACACAAGCAGGATATAGACCATATCTAATTGCAGAAGAATTAGACAAAATGTTTAATAACCAACAAACCGATTTACCAATAGCAAATAGACCGCTTGATTTAGGATTTAAACAAAGAGACTATTCTAACTATTTTTATGGTTTACAATTAGTGTATCAACTTAGTTTAGATAGTAATGTGGGTTGTGGGACTACCCCTGTGGCATCACAAGTAGATATTACAATGAATCAAAGACCTAGTTTTTTACCAAAGAATCTAAATCTTAGATAGGGGTGATGTTATGGAAATGAGTACGTTACGTTTATTATATGGAGATGGGTTAAAATTAATTAATGGTATTGAGGTTAAACACCCTAAATTATCTGATATCGTAGAGTTAGAAAGAAAATGTATAAGTGATAATGATTATAATTATAATGATTACATAAAAGCATTAACTTCAACACGAATAGATGTTGCAGATATTTTATGGTGTGAAATGCAAATCTGGTACGAGGATATAAAAACTGAATGGGAATTTTTTATACAGAAATGTATATTAAACAAAAAGGTTATGAATATATTTTTTGAAGCTGAACTCGATGGGAAGATTATAAAAGTTGAAAAACAGGCTGTTGCAATAGATAAAATATACAGAGATGCTTTAAATTTCTTCCTTGGATTAAGCGGAGAATATGTACTATTAGATATTAATGAAACCGATATACCACAAATTGTACTTTGTAATGTACAAGAAAACAAACTTAAACAATATATTGTTAGCAAAGATAATGTAAAATTTACAGAAAACCTATACGACACTACCCTTAAATATTTGAAAAAAATAAATTGGATAACTAGTGAATATATGTTCTTAAAAGGTGGAAGTAAAGGTGCTAAACAATATATTTTAAAGAATCAATATAAATCAAGAACAAAAATTAAAGTAGATAAATATTATGTTTCATTAGATAGTATTATCTCGTCTGAAATTGCAAAGGGTACAAGGTATCAAGACATAAAAGAGTATCCAATATATTTAATCTATGATTTATATTACAGAAATGTAAAGATAAATGAATGGCAAAATACAATGGATGCATTACATAATGGATGTATAGATACCGAAAAGAACCCAATTGAATGGGAAAAAGTCAATTGGGGGAGCGTTATAAACTTAGATTAGTAAGCGAAAGCTTTACTATATATAAATTATTTATGAGGAGGAATTTGATTATGGCTATTCTAGCTACACCTAAAAAGTTTGCTATGCAACAAGTTTTTGAAATTTTACTAAGAAAACCTGTCGATAAAAGCATTATCGCTTATTTAACAGATACTAAGACTTCTGGACTTGAGAATACTATCACAATGGTTTATCCTACTGGTGGTAGAGGTAATACATACATCGGAACTGGTTTTGGACATTCAAGAAAGGCTACTTTAAAAGTAACCCTTGCAACTTGGAATACCGATGTTCTTGCTGTACAGAACGGTACAGAAGTATTTACTGGTAGTACCAATATTACTTGGTATGACACAATTCAAGGCGGTACAGGCAAAACTTTTGCCACTAAATTTACTGCTATTGGAGCAACTGGTTCAGAAATTGGTAGTTTGTATAAACTAGAACAAGATGGTACATACGGTACTAAGTTCACACAAGCTACTACTGCAACTACTGGCACATTCACATATGCATCTGCTACTAAGGCTATTTCATTTGCAACTGCTGATGCTACTGCTCCTGCTGTTGGGGATTATATCGCTTGCGCATATACCTATAAAACATCTGCAACTGCTCAAAAGATTACAGTTAATGCGGATGGTATTCCACCAACAGTTCTTGTTTCAGCTTATGGTGTTGCAAGAGATACATGTACTGGTGAATTGTTCCCTGCTGTTGTAGAAGGACAAGCACAAGTAGATGGTAACTGGAACTTCGATTTATCAGCAAGTGGAGAACCAGTTGTTCAGAACTTAACAATGGACTTTGTAAGAGGATGTACAACAAAAGAATTATATTCATTTACAATTTTCGAAGATTCTAGCGAAGCAACTGTTTAATTAATTTTAAACTACTAGATAAAAATTTATCCCACACAGACATTTGTCTGTGTGGGTATTTTTTTTATGAATTAAAAGGGGATATGATATGAAAATTTCTGCAATTACGATTACTAAAAATGAAGCTTCTAATATCGAAAATTCCATCAATAGTTATAAAGACGTTGTAGATGAAATTATCATAGTAGATACTGGCTCAACTGATAATACTAAAGAGATTTGCACCAATTTAGGGTGTAAGGTGATAGATTACGAATGGGAGAATGACTTCTCCAAAGCAAGAAATTTCGCAATCGAACAAACAACATGTGACACTATTTTATTCTTAGATTCTGATGAATTCTTTGAATATAAATTAGACAATAATTTCAGAACAACTGTTGAAGATGTTCTGAATAGAGGATATAACGGTATCAAATTCTTGACTAAAAATATAGATGAAAGTTCACGAACTATTATCAATAACAGTTATGGATTAAAACTATTTAAAAATTTAGGATTTAGATATGATAGAAAAATACACGAAGTACTAAAAGACTGTGATGAGAAATTAAATACAGTCACCGTATTAGGATATGACCTTATCCATACTGGATACAAAAAAGACGTAGATTTAGATAAATGTAAAAGAAATTTAGATATTCTCAATAAAAGTTATGAGAATAAAGAGTATGACACAATTGACTTATTCTATTTGTCAAGAGAAAATCTGGCAATGTCAAATTATGAATTGGCAGATGAGTTTTGTGATAAATTCTTAGAATCTGATGATTTACAAGATATATTAGCTACATCTGATATTGCATATTTATCATACTTTTATAAGTATTATATAATGCAAAAGTTAAACTACTATAGCGATTCTGATTTAAAAAATCAATTACTTAAAATTGAATCACTTTATCCAAATATTCCACAAACATACTATGAACTTGCTATATTTGAAAAAAGTTCCGATTTAAATAAAGCTATTGAATATTTTAGAAAATGTATAAAACTTAATTTAGAATTTGAGAATGAACATAAGTTAACAAACAATTTTGGAAATTATGAACCAAATATTTACCACACAATGGCAGAAATTGAATTTATATTAGACAAAAGAGATGAAGCTTTATCACATTGTATTGTATCATGTATGTTAGATAGACATAATTCTGATTTTCTAGGGTTACTTTTAAAATTAGTAAAAAATAAAGATACAATGAAAATAATTGACACATTAAATAAAGTGTATCAACCAAAAACTACAAGTGATTATGAATTTTTAATTGATTCACTTGTAAACACTCAACTTTATGGTGTATTCATAGAATATACAATGAAGTATAATATTGAACATAATGGTGGAAGTAATCTTGTATTTTTTGCTATGATTTTAAACACACAGACAGATTTATGTATAGAAACTGTACTAGACATATACGAGAAAAAAGGTAACGAATATAATCTATTTATAGCATCATTGGCTATTATGTATAATAACGATATCGATTTATATTATGCTTATAGAAATAGATTATCTATAATCTATAAGAATGCTTTAGATTATTACTTTGGTAAAACAACAGATATAAGTGAAGATGATTATAGCGTTTTTATTAATTTATATGATAGATTGATTTATTTAACAAAAAAAATAAACTACATACAAGATATCGATATGGAAAAGATATCTCAAAAACAGTTAATGAAAATATTAAATACATTAGAATCTATCGGAAAATTTAGAGAAGTATATTTATTATCAAATAAATTAATTTATAATGATAGATTTATAGATGTTAGAGATGAATTAATTAGCATGATGTTATTCTCTTTATTTATGACTAGAAAATATACATTATTTATTAAATGGCACAATAAGCTAGTATTAGCTGAACATATCACTATTGACAAATATTCAAATTTATTAAAAATAGCAACTAAAGATGTATGATATATGAATAATAGAAAATGTCAAAATTGTGGTAATGAATATTATGTTTGTAGGTCTTGTATATCTATAAATTCTTGGAAAAACGTTTGTTGTACGCAACAATGTTTTAGAAATTTAATGGCTAACTCTGATACAGAGATAAAGCCAATCATTATAGAAAGTGGAGTGAATAATATGAATGTAGTTTTAAGGGCAGGATTAGTTGGTGGTAAAACAATTGACATTGTTGGATATGACGTAGTGTTAGGAAAGTTTGATTGTACCGATGATAAGACAAGGGGATACGATGATTTCGAGTATTTCATTATCCCTAAAGACGAATTACTGGCTATCAAAGAACAAATTTCGGTTTTATCTACAAGTGAGGTTTCTGCTAAACCGATATCAAAACCTAAAGTTTCAAAAATTTAATAACAAAAACATAAATAAACATTAAGATAATTAAGTATAAAAAAGACAAAATCTTTGAGTATTACTTAATTATCTTTTTTTTAAGATTTTTATATAAATAAAAGGTAAATTTTATTTCTAATAGAGAGTAGGTAAGAATATTTTGAAATATAAAAAATACATATGGGGTCTTGATTTATCGTTAAAGAATACGGGAGTTACTATTTTTCAAGATAATAAGCCTATATTTATTGGTAGCACCATGACTAAAGATAAACAAACTCACGGTGTTAGGTTGAAACAGATTTATGATTATCTTAGTGAGTTAAAGGATAAATACCCACCTAGCGTTGTCTGTATTGAACGTGCATTCAGTAGGTTTAATACATCGACCGCAGTTATATATCGCGTACACGGCATTGTTAACCTATTATTTTATGATGTTGAGCAGGTATATTATCCACCAAAGACAATCAAGGAATCAATTTTAAAAGGCAATGCTACAAAAAAAGAAGTCATGGAAGAAGTTTTGAAATTATATCCAAATGTGACATTTGAAAATGATGACCAAAGTGACAGCTTCGCAATTGTAGTAACCTATCTTAATAAAAGTAAGGTGAAGTAATTATGGGCAGAACTGATAAATTATCTTATGAATATATTAAAGAACAATTTAATAATGTTGGATATACGTTATTAGGGGATGAGTATATAAATTCTAAGATAAAACTTAGATATAAATGTGAAAAACATCCAGATAAAGAATTAAGCATCACATGGAGTAATTTTCAACAAGGGTATAGATGCCAATATTGTAATAAAGAAATAAATAAAAATGAAATAAATTGTTATTCAATTTATGTACATATCTTTCCTAATGGTAAATTATACTTCGGTATTACTTCACAAGATGTAGAACGTAGATGGATGAATGGGGCGGGATATCAATCTCAAATATTAATGACTAGAGCGATTAATAAATATGGATGGGATGATATTGAACACGTTATCTTATATGATAATTTATCAAAGTCACAAGTTTGTAAGTTAGAACAAGATTATATTAAATATTATAATACGACTAATCATGAGTTTGGATATAACTTTTCAACTGGTGGTGAGGTTGGTAATAGCGGATGTATTAGAAATAAAGAGTGGAGAAAAAAAATAAGTGATTCTCAAAAAGGAAATAAAAATGTAATGTATGGGAAACACCCCTCAGAAGAAACACGATTAAAACTTAGTATTGCTCGTAAAGGAAAACACAAAGGGGCAGAAAGTTGGAACTCAAAAACCATTATTTGTGTTGATACTGGTGAGATATTTTACTCTATAATTGATGCAAGTAATTATTATAAAACAAATTATTCTCATATAGGTGAATGTTGCCAACACAAACGTAAAACAGCAGGAAAACATCAATGGGAATATTATGATAAATATATAGAAAAAGAAGGTGGAAATCATCGGAAGACAAACCCAGTACAACAAGCAAACGAATAGTGATTTATTAGATAAAATTAGTATAGAGAATAAACAAATAATGACTGAATTTTTACAGTATTTAAAATCAGTTGATAGAAGCGCCACTACAATTCATGGATATGAGAATGATTTACAAATATTCTTTACATGGAATCTGTTGTTTAATAATAACAAGTTCTTTATTGATTTAAATAAAAGAGAAGTAATGAGATATCAAAGTTATTTGTTATCAATTAATAATAGTCCTAATAGAATACGTAGACTAAAATCTGCATTGAGCAGTATGTCAATCTTTATTGAAAATATATTAGATGATGATTATCCTAATTTTAGGAACATCATAAACAAGATTGAAAGCCCCGTTAAGACACAAACAAGGACTAAGACTATTGTTACAGCACAAGAGGTTGAAACCGTTCTAAAGTATCTGACAGATAGAGAGCAGTATCTAAAGGCTTGTGTTTTTGCTTTAGCTGTTTGTAGTGGTTCGCGTAAATCAGAATTAACACGATTTAAAGTAAATTATTTTGATGATAGTAATATAGTCTACGGTTCACTTTATAAAACACCAGAACTAATGAAAACAAAAGGGAAAGGTTCTCGTGGAAAAATGTTAGATAGATATACATTGGTTAAAGATTTTAAACCATACTTTGATTTATGGATGGCTCAAAGAGAAAAACTTGGAGTTGATAGTGAGTATTTGTTTGTTTCAAAAGATGAAGCAACTGGTAAATGGAAACCAATTACAATCTATACTTTAAACAGTATGGCTATTACATTTAGTAGAGTACTAGGTATTGACTTCTACTGGCATTCACTTAGACATTTATTTGTAAGTAGATTAATGGCTTCTAATATTCCAGCCGAAATTGTTAAGAAAATAGTTGGTTGGGAATCAGTAGATATGGTTGGTATCTATAACGATGCTGATATATCTGCCGAACTAGGTAAATATTTTGATGAAAATGGAATAAAGGATAATATACAAGAAGGTAGTTTATCCAATTTATAATAATAGAAAATAGGGGAGATATATATTATGGCTAATAAAAAAAGCGAGTATGCACACTTTTCAGATGTTCATGATAAAATGGTTCAAGTTACAACTGGTTTAATTACTAGAGAACAATTCACTAACTGGTTTAATGAAAATATTACAGTAAAATCATATTTACCACTTGCAAGTAAATACGCAATTGTTAATGTGTTTGCAGAAACATTTAAAAATAAAGCATTTAATCAAGGCGATAATAAGAAAATTGATTTAGACTATATTTATTTAGAATATGATTTATCTATGATGTTTGATTTACAGTTTTATTATACAAATATTGGTGTAATGCCAACTGATAAAACGACTAAGAATTATGACTTAGTTAAACAAAGTGGATTATATGATTTGATTAACGGTGCTTGTGAAGGTGATTATGTAGAATTACTTGAAAAATGTGATAGACTTTCTGGCATTCGTAACGTAAGTATTATGAATGAACTGATAAATATTTTTGATAATTATCCTAAAGTAGAAGAAATCGAAAGAATGAGAGATATTCTTAATAACGAAGTTGATATTGATAAGCTAAACGTTTTAAAAACTATTGAAACATTTAATAACCCAACTCTTACAAAGATTGTAGAGGGAATTAAATCTGAATCAACAGACGAGATACTTACCAAAAAGGAGTAATAATAATGGCTGATGAAATAACACAGTTTCTAAATGCTAGATTAAAAACTATCGAAGCTAATATGCAATCTGAAATAAAAATTATATTAATGGAAACTGGTAATGAAGCCGTAAAGAAAATAAATTCATTTATTTCAGATTGGTATGACAAATATACATATGATGAAAGTGACCCTAACCATTATAAAAGAACTAATCAGTTAAGGAACTGTGCAAGATATAGCATAACTGGTAATACTGTTAGAGTTTACATGGATATGAGTAGATTAAGGGCTTCTGCTCAAAATGAAGGTAAAGGATGGCAAGCACACAGAAGTTTTGATGGTGAAGATTTTACATATGGGTTGATTGATTTTCTTGAAAACGGTGGAGAAGGTAAAGGTTCAAGACGTAATCCACGTAGGAATGATTTTGGTATCCATTTTTTAGAACAAACACAGGATTGGGTTAATGATTATGTTGCGAAAGAAATAGATAGAAAATTAAGAGTTTTAGTTAGAATGGACTATAAAAATTAAATTATATTTTAGAGAGGGGGGATAATTATGGCTTTAGGTAAAGGCTCTAAATACTTACAAGAGTTTGGTGTTGAGATTGGTGTTGAGGTTAAAGATAAGGATAGTGTAAAGCAAGTTAATCTTATCGTAGACCAACTTAAAGAAGTATTTAAAAATAAATTAGGCGATAACGAACTATTCAATTATAAACAAGAATGGAAAAATGTACAAAAATTAACAAGTCTAATCGATGAATTAGGGTCTGGAATGCGTGCAACATTTTTAGGTTCTGGTTCTAATTTACTTTCTACATTTTCATTAAATTTTGAAAATTTACATAAAGGTATAACAACAGTTCTAATCGATTTCAAGGAAATGATTAGATTAAAAGATGCGGCTAATGCTGGTGGAGAATTTATTAAAAGTGGAACACCAGAAGTAAATACTACCGTAGTTGATAAGACTAATCCTAAGTACCAGATGAGCGAAGTTATAAAGTTATATACAGAATTAAGAAATAAAGCTGAACAATTTGCAAAGCAAAGCGTTGGTTCAGAAAAATGGCAAGAAGCAGAAGTTCAACTAAGTAATGCTCAAACAAGATTAGATGAGTACATACAAAAACATGAAAAATTAATTGATGATGAAAAACTCCGTTCTACCATATTAAAGAATCAGATTATGTTAAGTGAAAAACTTAATATGTTAGAAGCAAACAAATTAGATAAAGAAGAATCCACAGAAGCAAAAGATAATTTATCTTTATATAACCAAACATTAGGTATATTAAATACTATACATACTACAAAAATAAAACTTGTTACAGCGGATGAAAAATCTAGTTTATTATTAAAAGAGCAATTAAAAACATTACAACAAGAACTATCTAGTAATGTTGGTAGTGGTAGATTGACCACTAGTCAAGTTTCAAACGTAAACAGCGGAACAGAAAATAATGACAAAATAGAAGCTAGTTATGCAGGAATTGTTCAAAAACAAGAGCAATCATTAAAACTAGCTAAAGAACAATCAGCCGCAGAAGATGGCTTAAAGTCCTCTCTCAATTATCAAGTAACTTTAAAAGAAAAAATTAATTCAGAAAATGCAAAAAATAATACAGAAGTTGCAAGTGCGTATAATAATCTTTTAGCTAAAGAAGAGATTGTATCTCAAACATATAAATCTCAAATATTAGATAAACAAAAAATAGTATCACTTGAAAACGATTATTCAGATAAGATGTCTATTGTAGATGCAAAAGAAAAAAGTTTACAAAGAAAAAATACAGAAGAAATAGATACTGATAATATTAAAACCGCAATAAAAGCTTACGATGATTTAATCGAAGCTAAAATAAGATTGACAAAATTACAACAACAAAAAGCAAACGATGTTGTAATCGAGTCAAATGTTCAATCAGTTAAGAAATTGCAGTCTGCTTATACAACAGCATCTTCTGCTGTACTTAAAGACAATTCTGTTGTAGCTTCTAATGAAAAAGTTAAGGAATCAGTCATCGAAGCAGACAAAAAATTGCTTGAAGCACAGAATAATATTTCTGACGGATTAAAAAATTCTACTGTTCATGTTTCAAGTTTTAATAGCAAAATGACAGATATGATTCGGAACGTATTCCAATATAGAATAGCTTCTTCTGCATTCCAAGAAGTAGACCAAGCTATTATGGCAAGTATAAAAAAAGTAAAAGCACTTGACGATTCAATGACACAGATTAGATTAGTCACTGGTGGAACAAGTCAAGAAGCACAACAAATGATTGGTACTTATGCTAACCTAGCCCTTCAACTACATACTACAACACAAGCTGTTGCAGATGGTTCGGTAGAGTGGCTTTTTAATCGAGGTCACTATAAATTCCTTTAACTGACGGGGAACTCCTTAGAGATTATTCTACTAACTTATTATGGTGACATAAATAAGGGCAAGCAGTAATGTGCTTGGTATAGTAAAAAAGAATAATATTGGACAATCCGCAACCAAGTCTCTATTTATTTAGAGGAAGGCTCAACGACTATTCCGAGAGGAAGTACATGCAAGTGCATGGAAATGGGGAATATTTCATATTACAATATGAAATAAAGATATAGCCTATGCTTATAGGAAACTATGAGAAAATTCCATTTTAGTATTCGTTAATATATTATAGAAAGAAGGTTTTGTGGATACAGATAATCAAGAAATTAAAGTAAGAATTAACAATTTTAATTTAGAACATTTTAAAGGTTTAGGATATGATGTAAAAATTAATGATAATATTATCATTAAAACGTGTGAACTTCCTAATGGCTCTGGAATTAAAGTTGATGTAAAATGTAAATATTGTAAAAAGATATTTAAAAAACCATATAGAAAATACTTAGAAACTAAAGATGATATTTGTTGTGATAAATGTAAGACTAAAAAATGTGAAAAAACTAATATTAAAAGGTATGGTAATAAATGTTCTTTAAGAAATAAAGATATTTTAGATAAGGCTAAACAAACTAATATTAAAAAATTAGGTGTTGAGTATCCTTTTCAAAATAAGGAAATATTAAAGAAGTGCATAAAAACATCATCTAAAAAATATGGTATAAACTACAGGAAACATAGTACGAGTAAACAACAATTATATATTTATAATTTATATGGTGGGATTTTAAATTATAATATTGGTAATTATTTTTTAGATATATATTTTAAAGATTCTAATATTTATTTTGAGTACGATGGTTCTGGTCATAATCTTGGGGTTAGACTAGGTACATTTACAATAGATGAATTTAATAAAAATGAATTAAATAGAGAAAAATTTCTATATGATTTAGGAATAAAAGAATTTAGAATAATATCTGGAACTGATAAACTACCATCTGATGCTGAACTAATAAGTATTAAGAACAAGGCATTCGAAATATTAATTAATCAAGATTTTTATAAATATACATATAATATAGATACTAAAATGGAATCTTTTGAGAAGTAACGATTCTTAAAAGTAATATTACAGGAGACAGGGCAAAACAGTAGAAGATACAACGACTTTATTAAAGGCTTCTACAACCTTATCTAAAGTTGGTATGATGGATTCTGCCCAATCTACAGAATTAATGACAGCCGCTTTAAATGGTTTTAAACTTAGTGCAAGTGATGCTATGGGTGTCGTTGATAAGTTCTCTGCATTGGATTTAAAATATGCTACATCAGCAGAAGAAATTGCAACAGCGTTACAATACGTTGCATCTAGTGCTGGATTAGCAGGAGTTGGCATTGACAAAATGAGTGCCTTGATTACCGTAGCTTCTTCTGTTACAAGATTATCAGCAGAAACTATTGGTAATGCTTGGAAGAGTGTTACTGCTAGAATGCAAAATATCAAAATTGGCAAGTTTGTTGATGATGATACTAGCGAAGCATTAAATGACGTTGAAAAAGTTCTTAATAAATTAGGAATTAAACTAAGAGATACTAACGATTCATGGCGCAATATGGAAGATGTACTTGATGATGTTGGCAAAAAATGGAATACATATACAGATATAGAAAAATCTGCATTAGCAACTTCTATAGCTGGTACTCGTCAACGTAACGTTTTTATTGCCACAATGGAAAACTATGATAAGGTATTAGAAGCAACAAGTGTTTCAGCTACATCAGCAGGAACAGCCCAAGAAAAATATGCCGCAATTTCGGATTCAGTTGATGGTAAACTTAACAACCTTATTGCAACATGGGATAAGCTAGTTAATAATCTTAACCAAAGTGGTAATTTTAAAGGAATACTTGATTTAGGTACTTCATTAGTTGGTATGTTAGACTATGGAATAAATAAATTAAATTTATTATCTGCCGCACTTGTATTAGTTGGTGGTAAATTATTAGGTTTAGGTATCGAAGGTTTAATGACTAAGTTTTCAACTATGTCAACAGCTACAGATGGGTATGTCATTACTTTAGGTAAATTAGCACAAGCAACAATGTTAGGCAACGTAGAAACACAAAAGACACAAATTCTATACGATGGTCAAGTATTAAATTTAGGTAAATTAAATCAAGCGCAGTTAATTTCAGTTATTAGTAGTAATAAAGAATTAGCTGGTTTAAAATTATTAGATGCAGAAAAAATAGAAGCGGTTCTTGTCACGCAAGGGGTAAGTGCCGTAATAGCAAAAGATACCGCAATAAAGCTTACTGATGTAACTGCCACTGGTGCGGCTACTGTAGCAACTGGTGGATTTACTGTAGTTATGAAGGGTTTAACTGCGGCAATAGCGGCTAATCCAATTGGTTTTTGGTTAACATTAATTACTACATTATTATCAGTTGCTATTCCCTTAATTCAACACTTTGCAGGAGCAGAACAAGATTTAGCTAATAAGTCAAAAGAATTATTAGATACATTTGCTACACAAAAAGCAACATTAGATAGTAACGCTAAAAGTATTAGTGATGTAAGCACCGAATATGCCAAATTAAGACAAGGTGTAGATGCTTTAAATAATAATGTAAGTTTATCATCTACCGAATATACTAGATTTTTAGAATTAAATAAACAAATTGCAGGAGTTTCACCAGAACTAGTTAAGGGGTATGATTCACAAGGTAATGCTCTATTAGACTTAAACGGTGGTGTAAATGCAGTTGTTACATCATTAACAGAAATGATTGCAAAACAAAAGGAATCATATAATCAAAGTATAGTTAAAGATGCCGATAATATATGGAATGGGATTAAAGGTAAAGTAGACGAATATAATACTTCTTTAACTAATTTAGATGAAATACAAAAGACTATAAATACTAATACTGGTTTATCACAAGACAAAATGCTAACTTTATCTGAACAATTAGATAAACTTGGTATATCATATACAAAAGTTTATAAAGAAGCAAAAAATGCTAATGAATATGGTACGTGGAGTTTTGATTTTGGTGGTATAGATACTAAAGATGTAACAAAAAAAATATCAGATTCAAAAAATGATATAAAAAAATCTTTAGAAACTGAACTAGCTAAAATACAACCAGTGATACAAGCAAAAGTTGAACTTGATGATAATTATAAAAAAATGGGAAGTCAATTACAATCAGTTGTTACCAAAGCTGTTTCTGGTTTAAACTTTAGTAAAATTGGAAGTAACACAACAGAAATTAGTGACTATATCTCAAAGAATATAATCAAACCAATCTCCGACAATTCCCCAAAAATACAAGAAGCTTGGAATAAGGCATTAAAATTACAAACTGATTTTAGTAAAGGCACAATAGATAAAACTAAATTTACAGCAGAAGTAAATGATTTATTTAAAGAAGCATTTTCTGGTGTGGATACAAAAACTTTAGATGTATTAAAAAATTCATTAACAAATGCAGGAGTTGAAGGTAACGGATTAATTCAAATGTTCACTAATCTACTTACACCTACAAAAGATGAAACTGATGCAATTGCCGCACAAGCTGATGCTTTAGATTCTTTGAGCACTACAATTACCACTATAGTTGATAAATATAATTCTCTTGGTGATGTTATAGAAAATATTAATACACATCATGCCGTATCATCTGATGATATGAAAGCAATTATAAAAAACTATAGCGATTTAACTCCTGCTCTATTAGAGTATTCAGCAGGAATTAGAAGCGCCGCTAATATAGAAGATTTATTAAAAGCTAAACAAAAAGAACAAGCTGATGCATATAAGAAAAATATACAAGACCAAATAAGCAATAGCACTGATTTTTACACTCAAAAAATGGCAAAAGAAAATACATTGGCAACTCAATTAGAAGCTAACTATCAAATAGATTATGCAAAATATACAACATTCCAACAACTTAAAAATGCTGTTGATGTAGCTGTACTTAATAAGCAAATAGGATTAGTAACTCTTTCTGGAAAAATTTTAGCTGATGAATATTTAGCTGATGCAACTAATTATGGTAGTTTCGAGAATGGTAAAACTAAAATTTCTGATGCAGTTAGGTTAAATATTGAAGGTCTTAATGAAGACAAAATTAGAGCATTAGCTAAACAATACGGAATTGATGTTGGAAAATATGGCGATGGAGAAGCGGCAAAAGCAAAAATTACCGCAGAAGTCACTGGAAAAATAGTCCAAATGTATGCCGCAACTAACGATGGGTTTAAGAGTACATTACAAACTCAATTAGAATTGGCTAAAGCAAGCGTAGCTTCTATGGAAGGTAACGGACAAGACGGTGGTAGGGCATACATAAATGCACAAAATAGTATTGTAGCTTTACAAAAAGCTTTAAATGGTGGTACAACAACAGATACAAGTGGAATACAAAAAACAATTGACGGTATTCTAGGAAGTATTAATACTAGCATACCAAAAACTACAAAAGAATTAGATGCAGTTGATGCCGCTACTAAGAAAGCCGCTAGTACCGCAAAGTCAGAAGCAAGTGCCGCCGAGACAGCCGCTAATAAAGCCGCCGCCGCATTAAAAGCAAAGTATGAGTTAGAACGTAAGGTAATAGAAACAGCAAAAGATACTGGAAAATATGATGTTAATAAGATAGGATATTATACCGCATTAAATAGCCTACAAGCTAAATGGGCTAAATCTGCTTTAGACACAGAAGACAAATTAACATTACAAAAAGATACTTATGGTGCGCTTAAAGACTATCAAGACGATATTTTAAAATCTTCTTATGATGAACTTGCAAGAAGAGAAGACCTTAACATAATAGGAAAAGATTCAGAAGCTTCACTTCAAAATCTGTTAGAAATTCAAAAGAACTTAAATTCAAGTGGAATGACACTAGCAAATACAGCAGAAAAACAACTTGAACTACAAAAGAAAATCCTTGCAGTTAAAAAAGCTATTGCTGATTCTGAACAAGATACTCTTGACCATGATGTATCAATGGGAACAGTTCAAGAAAATAGTATTCAGTACGTACAAAGATTACAAGCTATATATGCAAAATTAAATTCAAGTAATATAGCAGACAAAAAAGATTTATGGGATTTACAAGAAAAAATTTATGATGCTGAAAAAGCTTATGCTAAAGAACAATTAGATAATGCTTCAAAAGCTATCGATAAGAAAATAGCGGCATACCAAAAACAACAAGATGCGATTGAGAAAACATATCAGAAACAAATAGATGCAGATGAAGCAGAAATCAAATCATTAGACAAAAAAGAAACTGTTCTTGAAGATTTATATCAACCACAACTTGATGCTATTGATGCCCAAACTAAGGCTTTAGAAAAACAAGAGAAACTAATGGAAAATATGTATCAACCACAAATTGATGCATTACAAAAAGTACTAGATGAAAAAGAAGCTGAAAATAATTTAACTGATAAATCTATTGCGCTTGAGAAAGCAAAACAAGATTTAGCTAAAGCTGAAAGTCAAAAAGTAAACCGTATATATAAACAGGGTGAAGGGTTTGTATTTGAAGCAGATAAAACTGCGGTTTCTGATGCTAAGAAGACTTTAGATGATTTAAATTATCAAGCAGAAATCGATGCAATAACTGCTCAAAAAGATAAATTACAATCTTCACTAGATTCAGAGAAAAAAGCGTTAGAAGACCAAATTACGACACTGAATGATTATAAGACTACATTACAAGATAATTGGGATGCTGAAAAGAAAGTCTTAGATGACCAAATTAAAACATTGAATACTCATAAAGATAACTTACAAGATATTGTTGATGCTGAAAAGAAATCTATACAAGACCAAATAGATTCTTTAAATGATTATAAAGATGAGTGGGATGAACTCGTAGATTATTACGATGAAAATAGTGATGAGTTTATTAAGAAAATGACTAATAATAATGTTAATGAGACAGGGTTATTAAAATCAAGATTAGCAAGTTATATTAGTCAAAATACTGACTTCTTAGATTTATTTACAACAAGTAATGATAATGAAAATTCTTTATTAACAGATAGAGAAGATTCTTACACAGAAAGTAATCAAGCATCATTAGTATTATATAATCAAAAGACAGCAGATTATTTAGCTAGTCAGACAAAATTCTTAGCACAGTTATCTGATGGTAATTCTAAAGAGAATGCTTTATTAACTACAAGACTTGCTAATTTAGATTCATTTAGGGCTAAATATGCAGTTTCACAAAATCAAATTGTTGCAACAAATAGTACAATAATTAATTCTAATGATAAGTTAGCAAGCAGTTATAGTAATGCGGCATCTGCGGCATCAAACTATATCGATTCACTAGCAAGCGTAGCCGCCGCTAAATCAAAGAGTAGTAGTAGCGCTCCTAATAGTAACTACGTTGCTCACGGGGCTTATGCTGATGGTGGTGTTGATACTAAGGGTGGATTAAATATGCTACATGGTACTCCAACAAGTCCAGAAACAATATTTAATGCAACTGATAGTAAGAAACTATACGATGTTGTACATAACAATAGTAATCTAGCAGAATACTTCACAAGCAAGATGGAAACACATAACTCTAAAATTACATCAAGCAATGATAAGAACGTTAATATTACAATTGGGGATGTCAACTTACACGAAGTTGAAAATCCAGATACAGCGGCTAAAGCTATCGTTGAGAAACTTCCAGCTAGTGTATTGCAAGCATTGTTTAGTAGAAGCGGTTCTTAATATACGTTAACATTTAGGAATATAGTTGAAAGAGAGTGATTGTCATGTGACATTTTTTAATAAATAATCAAAATTTATAGAGGGAGAAAATAATGGATATTAATGATAAAATGGTAAGTGTATTGTCGGAAACAATTGTTGATTCAGTTAATAAAGCGGTAGAAAATATCGATTATGATAAAAGTTTTAAAGCAATTGTTACGGCAGTACTAGGAAATAATCAATATAAAGTTGCATTTAATGGAGCAGAATATAATATTCCTGCTGGAATTAAAAATACAACATTTAAAATAAATGATTCAGTATGGGTTATGATACCACAAAATAGATGGGCTGATATGTATATATCTTCTAGTGTAATACCTAGCGCTACTGTGTTGCCAACACCTAATACTTGGATTGCTACAGCTACTACAATGGGAGATAGCAATTGGGGATACTATTTAACTATACCCAATTTTGTATTTACAGAGGGTTGTCAAGTAACATTTAAAGCCCCTATTGCTCCAATAGAAGGAATTTGGATATATGTAAGTATACCAAATGTTACTACATTTGGTATCCGTAAATTAAATGGGGAGTACCCAACAAGTGATAGTTGGGTAGCTAATGCAATGGTTACAGTGACTTTATCATCATCAGTAGTTTTAGATTATGGTAGTGGCTCTGCCCGTGGTGGTACAGCTTTTTTTAAAGGTGGCGCAGGAAGTATAAAAGATATGTATGACTTCCCATTAAGTATACAGACAGCCACACCTACGCCTGTGAATACTAATCATATATGGATAGCAAATGACACTAAGAGGATTTTAGTTATTGATGAAGCCGTCAGAGCAGGATATGATAATTATTATTGCGCTAAAACTAGTAACACAAATAATAAATACTTAAATCTTGTAACTACAAAAAAAACTACAGACGGTACAAAAATAACTATGTTCGATAACTATATTAATAGAGATGCTACCCCTTGGACTACTGCAAATAATGTAGCTTTTACAAATGGAAGTACCATAACTTCTTTATCTCAATTTCCTTTAATATATAGTAAAGTTAATGGTGCTGTTGATATGGAAACAGCTTATAGATGGGATGGTTCTGCTTGGCAATATTTAAGTCAAAAAGGTAAATATGTATTTTCTGGATTTACTGGTGCATCACCATATAATCATATGTATAATAGAAGTGGAAACGTTTTAATTCAACATTCAGATATTATAGTGCCATATAGTTATCCTATCTATTCAAAATTTTCACCAGATGGAGTATATTTATTTGTTTCGATATACAGTTCCCCATATTTATATGCATTTAAAAGAATTGGAGATACTTTTACACAAATTACCTTTAATTTACATTTACAAAATTATATATTTGATATACAGTTTAGCCATGATGGTAATTACGTAGCACTTTGTACCTATTCTTTAGCTACATGTGATATTTATAAAAAACAACCAGACGGTTCTTGGGTATTTTTAACTTCACTTTCTGGTCAATATACATATTGTTGTGCGTGGTCACAAGACGATAGTTATCTTTCATTTAGTGGAAGATACAATTATATATATCTGTATAAAAAATCTGGTGATACATTTACATATTTAACAATTAATGTTATTGGGACGGCATCATCTTCATATTATAAATACAAAATGGAATATGATAGTACTGGAAATTTTATTGTATGTACATCTAACACCACACCATATATAAATTTATTGTATAAAACTTCTGAAACTACTTTTAATGTAATGGCAACAACTAACTATGGAGTACCATCCCAATATACAAATGTTAAGTTCCTACCAAATAACTATATAGTATTAGGGGCTGGTGGTTATTTATATATATATTCATATACATATAATACTTTCACATATATTAATACAATTGTAGTTGGTACTAATGTTAGTTCTTTAGATGTGAATAATACTGGGACTTATTTAATAGTTGGTGGTACTAATTATATGTATATGTATTCTATAAGTGGGGCAACACTTACATTAGTTAATACTATAGCTATATCTGGTACTGGGTATGGATGTACCTTATTAAATTAATGAAAGGAGATATTAATGTTTTATTATACATACGATATTAATGGTTACGTATTATCTAAATCAAATATACAACCAATTGATACTAAATATGGAATACATGCAATAGATTTTGATTTAGATAACTATGATATAATTATTGGTTCAATAGACGAAAACTATAATATTACATTTTATACTCAAAATCCAAAACCAACAGCAATACTAATACAAAACTTAACAATTTTAAAATCTAATTTATTAGATAGCGATAATATTATGCTAGATTTAGATTATAGATTAACATTACAAGAAAATGGATTGAAAGAAAGTGATATTACATGACATATAAATTGATTAAAAAGGTTATCGAAAATGGAGTTTACGATAAAGTTGATATCCAAAATAAGTTAGATGTTTTTATGACATTTAATCGTATCACGCAAGAAGAATATACTGAATTACAAAATTTAATAAACACGAAATAAGAGTTTCATTTAATTTAGAAAGGGGGTTTAATTATGGCATCACCATTATTATACCAAATAGTTCCATTTGATGCTAAATCAGCATTTGACTTTGTATTTTCATATAGTGCTAGTCAGATTTTTAAGAATAGATTAATCGTAAAAAACAATGTTACAAACGTAACTGTATATGATGTGACTACTGAAAGTAGACAATTACTATGTGAATTACCAGCAAATACATTAGTAAATGGGACTGCTTATAATGCACAATTATCCGTATTTGATTCAAGTAACAATGAAAGTACATTAAGTAATATTATATCATTTACTTGCTACGCTATGCCAGTTCTAATATTTAGTAATTTAGTTGCTAATCAAGTATTGGATAATTCTTATTATACCTTTACATTAAGTTATACACAAGCACAAGATAGAATACTAAATAATTATAAGATGACTTTATATAACAGTAACAGTTCTGAAATATTCAACACTGGTACTATTTATAACACGACTTCTTTATCACAAATAATTAAAAATTTTGATAATAATACAAATTATTTTGTTAAGGGTGACGGAGAAACAGTAGATGGTATGACATTTACTACTGGATTAGTTAGGTTTAATGTCCAATATATTACACCAGTAGTATTCTCAATGATAGAACCAGAAAATATGCCATTACTAGGAGAAGTTAAGATTACTTCAAATTTGTTATCAATTGATGGTTGGTCTAATCCAGACCCACCTACATATATTGGTAATAACCTTGTGGATTTATCCACTCCTAATACTTGGGTTATATTTGATAAAGGGTTTGACTTAACTAATAATTTTTTATTACAAATTAATCTTAGAAGTTTAACTCCTAATCAAATGTTTGCTGAATTTTCTAATAGTTTATGTTCTTTCCAATTATATTATATGGAATCTACATTTTCTGATTCAGATGGTTTGGTTGGATATATTAATTTAAAAACAAAAGGGAACGCATTAACATATACTATAAATAGTCAATATATTAAACCAATGAGTATATATGGGTATATTTACAATATTTGGATAAGAAAAGTAAATAATATATATGATTTAAAAGTAGCAAGTTTATCTATTACAATAGATGATATTAATGCTATGCATTCTACAATTAATGATATTATAGAAAAGGATGTTCATATTGCTACATTTGATAGTGATATGCAAAATATTATATAAAGGAGAAATATATGTCAAGTACAAATAAGACATCTGGCTTAGACTTAACACAATATATTGGTGTTGACATTTTTAATCCTTTAGAAGATTACAATGTTGATATGGGTAAATTGGATACTAAAATAACAGCCCTATCAAATACAGTACCTATGAAAACTATAGCAGACATAACATATTATGTTTCTACAACAGGATTATACACAAATGATGGATTAACAAGTGGCACATCATTTCCCACAATTAAGTATGCTATTGATAAAATACCACAAGTTGTTAATCATGTTATTACAATTAATGTAGCGGCAGGAACTTACCCAGAAGATATAGTAATAAGCGGATTTTCTGGTAAAGGGTCTATATACCTTATCGGGTCATCCACACTAGAAACTGCCTCAAATTACAATGTATTAAGTTGTGAAATTGATAATTGTAGTTGTGTTGTTGAGGTTAAGGGGCTTAATTTTACAAGTATTCTAAAACCAAGTTTTTGTGGAAACTATTGTATGAATGTTAGACTATTCTATACTAAAGCTATTTCTATATCTGATACTGGCGTACTTATTGTTGGTTCAAAATCAGTCATTGCTTTTTGTATTATATCAAATAAGAAACAAGCGATAGGCGCTGATAGTAACTCGGAAGTATATACAACAGAGGTATCTGGTATAAATAATATAGTTTCCTATTCATCACTCGCAAACTGTAAGATAACCGCTATGAGTATAATGGGACAGTTATCTGGACGTATTAACATGCAATATGGTGGAGAAATTATTGGTTCTGATGGTAAGTCTACAAGTGGTTATAGCCCTAACCTGTTAATTAATGGGGATTTTAAAGTCTGGCAACGTGGAACAACATTCAATTTAGCAACTGGGGGATATACAGCAGACAGGTGGAAGATATATACTGACAGTTCAATGACAAATGTTGCCTATTCTGCAAAACTGTATTGTTTAAACAGACTTGGTGGAAACGGAACATTTAGTGCTATATGTCAGTTCATAGAAGATTTAAGTATTATTGGTAAAACTGTTACTATGTCTGCAATGATTGACGGAGTTGTTTATTCAGTTACAACTGTCTTAGGCTCACAACAAAGCTTCATTGTTAAGTCTGGAATTTTGGAATTTGATATTGGAACAGCGATTTATAGTAATGTAAATCCTGCCGTAAATATAGCGTTTCTTGATAAACTTGACCACCAAGTATCATGGGTGAAGCTTGAAGTAGGTTCTGTCCCTACACCATATGTTCCCCGTCCAATAGCAGAGGAACTTGCAATGTGTCAGAGATATTTTATTTCATGCAAGAAGGGCTGGGAATCAACTAATGTCTACCAAATAAGTTTGAATGACATATATGCTAATTTTAATATCCCAGAAATGCGTGTTGTTCCGACTGTTAATGTTGATGGTTCTAAGATTTATGTTAGCGGTCAGAATACTAATGGAATAACAGGGTTTACTATAGATTCACATGGAGCAAGCATGGCTCTTATTTCTTTGCATGTAGTAAGCACTAATAATTCTGTTAACGTGTATGGTTTACAAATAGCTGTAGATGGTGCTATAACTCTTGATTCAGAAATATACTAAAATAAAACAACTTAAAAAGAAAGGGGTGAATATATGTCAAGTACACATAAAACAGACAATGTGCCTTTAACACAGTATGTAGGTATAGATATCTTTAATCCACTAGAGGATTATAATGTTGATATGTTTAATATATCAAGTGCAATAGGTTGGATATATGATGATTTTGATGCATTAGACAATAAGTATCCATTAAAAACTGTTGAAGATATTACATATTATGTTTCTAAAGGGACTGGATTAGATGATGAAAATGACGGATTAACTTCTGACACAGCATTTTATAGTATAGCTAAAGCAATAAGTATGATTCCTCAAATTGTGAATCATAATGTAACTATTAATGTTGCCGCAGGAACTTACATAGAAGATGTCACACTCGAAGGATTTGTAGGTAAAGGGACGATTACATTAAAAGGTTGCGAAGCTTTAGGTTCACCAACGGAGTATAAAGTTAATAGCGTATTAGTACAAAGATGTACAGTATTAGTTTCAGTAATTGGTTTAAATGCTGTGTCTTTTAAAACAGGGTTTGGTTCATTTACTTCAACCCTATGTTCAGAAGTGTATATTAATACATGTATATCTACATATATAGATGCAACAAAACCTCATTTTGGTATTTTATCATGGGGTTCAATCACATATGTAATTAATAGTACATTTTCAAATTCTAATGGGATATACACAGGACTTGGTGGGACTTTATATTTAGAATCAGTATCTGGGACTAATAATCTTGTTGGTATTACTGTAGCTAATGGAAGTACAGCTATTAAGTCATTTGGTGTTATTATTACTGGCAACATAGACACCAGTATTCAAGCTGGAAGTCAAATTATAGGTTCTGATGGTAAGTCTACAAGTGGTTATAGTCCTAATTTACTTATTAATGGAGACTTTAAGATTAATCAAAGAGCATTATCTAGTTATACAACTGCCAATGCTTATTCTGTTGATAGATGGTTAAATTATGGTGTTAGCACAACTATAACACCTATAACAAATGGATTGACAATTTCATGTTTGTCAACTAGTGATAGCAATCTAATCATGCAATCAGTAGAAGATTATGCTAAGTTCTCTGGTAAGACTGTTACATTGTCAGTAAAATATAGTGCTTTGTCTTTAGGGACAAATACTAAAATGACATTAGCTATTAGTGATGGCATTAGTATGTATTCTGTTGATACAACTCAATCAAGTGGTATCATTAGCGTTACGCATATACTTCCAAGTAATATTACAAAATTATGTGCGACACTGGTTAAATATGGAAACGGAACATCATTTTCAGTAAATGTAGAATGGGCTAAACTTGAATTAGGTTCTGTACCTACACCTTTTGTTCCACGTCCAATAGCAGAAGAACTTGCAATGTGTAAGAGGTATTATGAATCATTTCTTTGTACTTCTATTGTTACGGATAACTCATATGGAACGTATCGCTACTGCTCTAGTATACCCTTGGTAGAGAAAAGAATATTTCCAACTCTAAAATTTGATTCAGCAAATATTCTTAATATTGTTATACTTAATGCATCGCAAATTAGTTATGATAGTTCTGCTTCTAATAAATCATCAATACTTCCAACGGTTTTACAATCAGCTTTTACTACTACTGGAGCTAATGGGGTTATTTTTATAGGTTCAGCAGATGCAGAAATTTATTAAAAAAGGAGAACTACAAATAATGGAAATTAATATACAAACACACAAAGCTTATGCTAGTGTAGATTCTAATAATATTGTAACTAAATTATTCTCTGATGTTTTTATACAACCAACTGATACGGACGTATTAATCATTGAAGGACAAGGAGATTCTGTAGTTTATATACAAAATAGTTATACATTGATGGATGAAAATCAATGTTATAATTATAAAATAGTTGATGGAAAAATAGTCACTAGAGATTTAGAAGAAAAACAATCTGATGTTGATTATATAAATCGTGTGAAAATACAAAAATTACAAGAGATATCAAATGCTTGTGAGAAAACAGTATATGCAGGAACTGATGTGACTACATCTTTAGGTGTAGAACATTTTTCTTGTACTGCAAATGACCAAACTAACATTTCGGCTTCTGCTTCTGCCGTATTACAAGGGGCAACGCAAATCCCATATCATGCTGATGGTAAATTATGTAGAGTATTTAGTGGTGAAGAAATCACTAATTTATATACAAGCGTTAAGTTATTTGTTACATATCAAGTTACATTCTGTAATCACTTAAATATTTGGATTAAACGTTGTACGACAATTGATGAATTGAACTCTATAACATATACTTCTAAACTCCCAAGTGATTTATTAGAAAATTTTAATACTATTATGGGTATAGTAGAATAGAAAGAATATGAAAAAGTTATTCGAAAATTTAATTTTGTTTTTAATTGGTGGTAGCATTTATTTCTTTTCTGAATGTATATTCAGAGGTTATTCGTTTATGCCTATGTTTATCGTAGGCGGTATATCGTTTCTATGTATAGGAGCATTAAATAATACAGTGTTTAATTGGAACACACCTTTATTAATACAACAATTTATATCAATGCTTATTATTACTTCTTTAGAATTTGCAAGTGGTATGATATTGAACGTTTATATGGGATTAAATATGTGGGATTATTCTAACCAATGGGGGAACATTTATGGACAGATTTGTCCAAAATTTATGATAATCTGGTTCTTTGTTTCTCTTATTGGTATTATTTTAGATGATATTATTAGATGGAAACTGTTTAAAGAAGAAAGACCGCATTATCAATTATTATGAAAGAATAGGGGGTGTAATATGGTATTTTTAGGTAATTCATTTTTCTTAGGGCAAAAGTGTATGAGAACTACCCCATCAAGTATTTCTCATATTGTAAAAATTAAATTACAAAATGGTATGTTCGATGAAGTATATATTGGTAAGGATACAAATACAACATATACAACAGATATAAATCCTACATGGGATTATAATACACTTTTACACGCATTTTTCAATGGTAATTTATATGCTGGTAATGTAGATTTCCAATTATCACAAGTAAGTTCTATAAGAATAAAACGTAGAGTAACTGGTGAATATGAGTATACTACATTATTTGAGATACCTATTAAGGTAGAATCAGATTTACGTTTTACAAGATATGATAGATTAGCACAATCTGGAATACAGTATGATTACATAAGCGTTCCAGTACTAAATAACGTAGAAGGTAACTCTAGTGTTAAGAGCGTTTTAAGTCAATTTGAAGGTGTATTTATTGTTGGTAAAGACCAAACATTCAATACAATATTAAATGTTGCAATCACTTCACAAAAGAATAGACCATCTTCCATTATCAATACAATAGATAGAAAATATCCATATGTTGTTTCTAATGGATTAAATAATTATTATAGCGGTACAACAACTGGTATGTTCTTAGAAACAGAAACAGATAATTTCACATGGAAATATTATGATGGGTGGAAACATAGAGCCGATTTAATGGATTTTTTATGTGATGGTAAGCCTAAAATTCTAAAGCATTATGATGGAAGAATTTGGATGATATCTGTTGTTGAAAATCCAACCGAAACAGTACAAGAACAAAATGATATTGTAATTACTTCATTTAACTGGACTGAAAGTGATGATTATAATTCAACTAATGCGTTATATAATGGTGGGTTTATTGAAGTTAATGTTGAGGGGAGATGATAATCAATGCCATATCAAGTACAGCAAGAAGACATTAGATTATTAAAACAATCTCCAAAGACTAATTATGTTTCGTTAGAGTTACAAAATAACGTATTTAAAACAATAGATAAAATGGAAGGTCAACTTGTATCTGATTCATATACAATTGATGCAGATTCTGATATAAGAAGAACCTTTACACTTACATTAGTTGTAAGTGATTCAAGTTTTAACATAGGAGAAAATTCTAAAATATGGTTGAATAAATATATTAAAATTACTATTGGTACTTTTAATTTAAGGACAGAATCAATCGTATGGTATCCCGTAGGTACATACCTATTTACAGATACTAACTATAAATATGATTCAGTTTCTAATATATTAACATTAACTTGTGTAGATTTAATGAGTAAATTAACGGGATTAAGAAACGGGCAACTTACTGGTTTAACTACCTCAATACCACAAGGTTCTGTACTTCGTGATACGATAATTTCAGTAATCACACAGTTAGGTGGATTCCCAAATTATAGAATTGAGGATGCTGGAAAACCAATACCATATGACTTGAATTTTTCAACTGGGGCAACTGTTTATGAAATTCTTACGACACTAAGAGACTTATATGCAGGATATGAAATGTTCTTTGATATTGATAATGTGTTCGTATTTCAACCAATACCAACATGTAAAGATACAGATTATTTTTTAGTAGATACAGACTTAAAGGATTTAGTTATTTCAGAAGAAGTAAGTAACTCATTTTCTGATGTTAAGAATGTCACAGAAGTTTGGGGTCAAAACATTGAAGCTGATAGATATACTGACAGTGTAACTATGAGTGGAGATACATATACTTTAACATTTACTTCCGCAATAGTTTTAAGTAATTATTTAGATATATCTTTTAAAGCATCAGCAAATAATGTTGCAAATGCAAAGATTAAATTTAACACAAGTACTGTATATAATATATTAGATGAAGATGGAGTAAATATTATAGCTAATAGGATTGTGGCAGGAAAAACGTATGTAGTTAGATATAGTAATAGCACAGTTAAATTATTAGGTCAAAATCAAATATATGCTATTTGGAAAGATACCAACGCTGATAGTCCATATAACATTAATAAAATTGGTGAGATTTGTCAAATATTTAGCGGTGGTGACTATGAAAAAATATATTCTGACGACCTAGCTTTAGAACGTGCTAAATATGAAAACTGGTTAAAAACAAGATTACAAGATGCGACCGTGTTAGAAATGATTAATATACCTTGGATGGATGTAAATAAAAAGATTTTATACCAAAGTAAAGTAACAGGAGTAACACAAGGATATATAACTAAATCAATTAATGGCTCAACAACAACTGGGACGATGACAACTAATATTATAAAATATTACCCATTGTATCCAGACATTATATAAAAAGGAGATGAGTAAATGGCTTATACTGATTGCCCACTAAGTACGCTACCAACTACTATTGATAGTTTTCCTAGAAGACAGGATTTAACCCTTGCAGATTTGTCATTAGTACAAAGTTTTGAAACAAAATATGCAAGTGGAGATTTTGCTGGCGCTAACCAAATTATAGAAGATAACCCAACTTTAAAATTAAAAATTAACAATGCAGAAACATGGAATGAAATGAGAGATGCAATTATTGCATTAGAGCATATGTTCATGACTGACATTGAAGATTACATAACTAACGTAGCGCAATATCAAGGGACTTTTATACCATCAAAATCATATAAAAAATACGATATAGTTGATTATGTATTTAATGATGCTGTTAATTGTTATATGGTAAAATATAACAATACACCAGTTGGTACACTTCCAACTGATTTAAACTATTTTGCACCACAAACTCTTAGAGGTTTACAAGGTGTAAGTGGTATTGGTCTATCATTTAAGAAATTATGGATTGATATAACTGAATATAAGGTAGATGAAAGTGTGTCTTATTTAGGTGATATTTATCAATGTTTAATTCAAAATGTAGGACATAACCCATTAACTTCACCTACGTATTGGTTAAAAATTATGTACTTAACACCTCAAATTGTTACTAGCACAGATAAACCAACAAGTTTGAAATCTGGCGGCTATTGGTTTAAGATAGTTGCTTAATAGAAAGGGGATTAATATATTATGAATATTAAAGGAATTGATGTTTCAAAGCATCAAGGTAAAATTGATTGGTCAAAAGTAAAAGCAGATGGTGTAAAATTTGCTATGATTCGTGCTGGATATGGTAATTCTATATCACAAAAAGATACTTTATTTGACTATAATGTTACGAATGCTTTAGCTAACGGAATTGACGTAGGAGCATATTGGTTTAGTTATGCTGTTTCATCAACAGATGCACGAAAAGAAGCACAAGTGTTTTTACAAGTTATTGAAAAATATAGAGGTAAAATGAAATACCCAGTATGCTTCGATTATGAATATGATTCAGTCAAATATTCTATATCAAAGGGTGTGACACCTACTAAATCATCGATGACTAGCATAGCAAAAACATTTATGACAGAAGTTAAAAATACTGGATGGGCTACCATGAATTATACTAATATGGATTTTATTAGAAATAAATTCGATATGTCACAGCTAAGTGAGTTTGAGATATGGCTTGCAGACTACAGTGGCTCACCAGACGTTACTTGCGGTATTCAGCAAACAAGTAGTAATGGTAAAGTTAATGGGATTAGCGGCTCTGTAGATATGGATACAGCATTTAAGGATTATGCAAATCATCAAACTGCATCAGATGCAGTAAGTGATACAACTTCTGATTTTAGTATTTCAAAAGGTAATTCATATCAATTTAAAATTACATCAAGTAATACACCTAGCTTTATTTTAGGAACTGCTAATGTATTCACAGTCAGTTTAGTTAGTCAAATTGGTAAGGAATATTTATTTAGAATCACAGCGATTGGAAATTCTGGTCAAGCAAGCGGAGTATTCCTTGATGGCAAGAAGATTTGTATAGTTACCGTTAAAGAAGATATTGTAGTTTCTGATACACCAACTACATTAAATGTTTCTAAGGGTAAAACTTATCAGTTTAAATTAACGGCAGATAAAAAACCAGTTTTCACTTGTGGAAATGGTGGGATATTTATTGTTGATTTTGTAAAGTCAGAAGGTAATGACCATTTCTTTAAAGTAACAGCTATTGGGGATATTGGTCAATCAGCAGGATTTTATGCAAATGGTAAGAATATCTGTATAGGTACAATTAAATGAAAAAGATTAAGAAGAAACCAGAGTTTTCTAAGTTCGTAATTGGCGCTTTAGTTTCAACTTATTTTGTAGTTTTAATTCTAGGTATTTATGTAGTGATTAGTGCTTTAATACTATATCCAGAGTATGCCGTACAAGCATTAATGGCACTATTCACATATGTTGGTACTGTTAATGCAATTTCTATACCATTTTATTTGACTACTAAAAGAGATGAGAATCTACAGAAATATCCAGACATAAAGACAATAGATGATTTTAAATCTATGAACGATATCAGTTCAAATATGGGTGAAGACCTATCGAATATAAACAATACGGAAAAGTGAGGAATATTATATGAAAGAATTTATGAGTTTCGTTATTACAAATTGGGCATTAATTGTCGGTTTCATTTTTGTTATTATTATGGCAGTACAAAAAATCATGGAGTTTGTGGCATTACCTACAGATAAGAGAATGGCAGAAGTTAAAGAAAGACTTTTAGAATGGGTTAGAATTGCCGAAGCAGACCTTGGTAGCGGTACTGGTGTACTTAAACTTGCACAAGTATATAATACTTTCTGCGAAGCGTTCCCTTACCTAAAGAAATGGATTACAATTGATAAATTTGATGTTCTTGTAAAAGAAGCTTTAGCTAAAATTGAAGCCGCATTAACTACAGAACAAGCTAAAATTAATGCTTTCCATTTAAGCAAATAATAGAAACGATATATATGCCATTATGGGTAATTCTGTAATGGCATAATTATAAAAAGAAAAGTGAGTGATAATAAAATGGCAAATATGTCAATAAATAATTTTACATTTCATGACCATACCACAATAGCGAGTGTGGGGAATGAATTACATCTTACTAACAATATACAGACTGTCGATGTTGAAATTGTCGCCACTGGCACATTTACGGCAAATTTTGAAGGCAAAGGTTTATCTGGTGCATGGTATCCTATTGTTGGGGCTGATTTATCTACATTAAATTTAGCAAGTAATACTAATGTTACTACAGCTTTATGGCAAATAGATTTAACTGCGTTGGTATCTTTTAGAATTAATTTAGTACAAAATGCAGGAACTGTTTCTGTATATGGAAAGGTAGTGGGATAATGGCAGTAGATAATATTGCAAGAGGTTTAGCAAATTCTGCTGTAATTATTGCGCCTACTAATGTATTTACAAGTAATGCATTAAGAGATGATTATTTTACATCTAATCCATCTGAAATAAAAGATAAACTATATTGTTTCAGTAATGGTCAATTACAAAGATATACAAATGGCGCATGGGTAGATTCAAGTCCTGCTATTAAAGGTGAGCAAGGGAACATGGGTATACAAGGTGTAAAAGGTGATACTGGTGCACAAGGACTAACAGGAGCACAAGGTAATACTGGAATTACAGGAGATACTGGTGCGCAAGGTATACAAGGAATAAGCGGTTTACAAGGGGTTCAAGGTTCTGTTGGAGACCCATTCAAAATTACTAAAACATATACTTCTATTTTAGAAATGGATGCAGATTATACTAATTCAGATATAGCTATAGGTAATTTTGTATTAATTTCATCAACAGTTGATGACATAGACAATGCTAAAGTATATGTAAAAGACCTTACTGCATACTCTTTTGTAACTGATTTATCTGGTATTTCTGGAATCAAAGGCGAAGATGGGTTACAAGGTATTCAAGGAATTGCTGGTATACAAGGCTCTATTGGAAACACTGGGTTAACTGGTTCACAAGGTATCCAAGGAGTTAAGGGTGATACTGGTGATACTGGTTTAACAGGCTCACAAGGAGCACAAGGGGCACAAGGTATTCAAGGTATTAATGGGGCTACTGGTGAACCGTTTAAAATTACTAAAACATATACTTCTATAGCATTAATGAATGCAGACTATTCTAATGTGAGTGTAGTTATAGGCAATTTTGTATTAATATCTTCTACCGTTGATGATGTAGATAATTCAAAAATATATGTAAAAAATTCTAATGAATTTGCATTTGTAACGGATTTATCTGGTGCAACTGGTATACAAGGTGAAACAGGATTAACAGGCGCACAAGGTATACAAGGAGCACAAGGGATACAAGGTAATCAAGGATTAACAGGGGTTGAATCTAGTTCAGCTTATACATCTGCCGTATCTTATGGATACACAGGGACTGAAAGCAGTTTCTATACATTATTAGCTAAGACTTCTTATGTTTCAATTCCTGCAACAGCTACTTATGCTAGTGGAATTGTTACTATAACTACACCAGTAACAACTAATAGATTTACATTCATTGCTCCTAGTGATTTTTTAGTATCTGATACATATAAGCTAAATGGAACAGCTATTGTAGTAAAAGACTTAAAAGGAGTAGCCTTAACTGGTGGATGGGTAACTGGCTCTCCAATAGAGTTAACAGTATCTAATTCATCAGCTTTTTTTAAGAAAGGTAGTGGTAAGCCATTAGTAGTTACCACAGGAGAATGGACTGTTAGAACCGCCGTTGAAACAAATAAGTGGTATGGTGTATGTTATGGCAACGGGTTATTTGTTTCTGTATCCGTTATTGGAACACATAGGGTCATGACTTCACCAGACGGTATAACATGGACGGGCAGAACTGCCGCAGAAGCTAATAGTTGGACTGTTGTATGTTATGGGAATGGTTTATTTGTTGCAGTATCAAGAGATGGGACGCACCAAATTATGACTTCACCAAATGGTATAACATGGACATATAGGACTGCTCCAGAACTAAATTTGTGGTATTCTTTATGTTTTGGCAATGGGTTATTTGTTGCAGTTTCTCAAAATGGCACGAATCAAATTATGACTTCACCAGACGGTATAACATGGACAGCTAGGGCTTCTATCGAAGCTAGTTCTTGGCATGGGATATGTTATGGTAATGGGTTATTTGTTGTGGTTGCTCAAACTGGAACACATCAAGTTATGACATCACCAGATGGTATAACATGGACTGCAAGAAATGCCGCAGAAGCTAATTATTGGATAAGTATATGTTATGGGAATGGATTATTTGTCGCAGTTGCACAAACTGGTACGCATCAAATCATGACTTCACCAGATGGTATAAACTGGACAGCTATAACTGCTACTGAAAATAATACTTGGGGAAGTGTGTGTTATGGTAATGGATTATTCGTTGCAGTTGCACAAAGTGGAACACATAGAGTTATGACTTCACCAGATGGGATAAACTGGACAGCTAGAACTGCCGCAGAAAATAATGTATGGGTATCTTTGTGTTATGGTAATGAAATATTCGTTGCAGTTGGCGCTGACGGTACTAACAGAGTTATGACTACTAATATCGTTTTAAATTAAAATTTGATAATTTCATATTATAATATGAAACATCACAAAATTATTAATACTATAGGATTAAGACAAATTTTCTATAGTATTTTTTATTCGCAATATATACAAAAATAAAATATTTTTATGTACACATATAAACAATAAATTATAAGGGGAAAGGTGAAAAACATATATGTCTAGCAATGTTTTAGAAAATTTTATATTTCATGAAGATAATAGTGATATAGGAGATGGCAATATTCTCACAATAACAAACAATATGTCAACTGTTAATTTTGAGGTTATCTCTTCTGATGATAATGATTTTGAAGCAATGGTATACGCTCAACTTGTTGATTCAGACAGATGGTATAATTATCCATGTTTTAAGTTACCTACATATGAATTAATAGATAATTCATTTAGTGAAAGTGGCTATATTTATACCGTTGATGTTAGTGCAATTTCTAAAATTTTTATTAGATTACTTAGCAATACTGGACTAATTTCAATTTATGGAAAAGTGGTGAGTTAATGGACAGTGTAGCGAGAGGATTGGCTTCAAGAGTAAATAATACTGGTAGGCTAAAAGGCTCTTATAAAGGGTATCTTAGCACAGCAGAAGGTGTTGACACAACTGCAAGCGGTAACAATAGCCATTCAGAAGGATATTGTACTATTGCTTCTGGCGAAGGTAGTCATGCAGAAGGAGACCAAACAACTGCTTCTGGTACTTGTTCTCATTCAGAAGGTAGAGATATAACTGCTTCTGGTCATTTTAGCCATGCAGAAGGTAATGAAACAATTGCTTCTGGTACTTGTTCTCATGCAGAAGGATTATCCACGATTTCAAACGGGTATGATAGTCATACAGAGGGATATGGTTCATCCGCTTCTGGTAGTAGTTCCCACGCAGAAGGTGAGCATACATTAGCTTATGGTGATGATAGCCATGCAGAAGGATTAAATACAACTGCAAGCAGTAATTATTCTCATGCAGAAGGTCAATATACATTAAGTGCAAATGGAGTTATGTATAACATAACTGCTTATAACAATACCAATAAAACAATCACACTTAATAATGTAACAGGATTAAGTGTTGGTGATAAGTTACAAATTAAAATCGTACTTGATATGTCATTATCTAATATTAGTATTACAAAGATTACTGGTTTGGTTGTTACTTTAAATACAACATTAGTGATTAGTTCTAATTGGTTGTATGCTGTTAAATTATCTTCTACGATGGGGGCAGTCCATTCAGAAGGATACAGTTCATTAGCTTGTGGGCTATACTCACATGCAGAAGGTGGAACTACATTATCAACTGGCGAAGGTAGTCATGCAGAGGGTGAAACTACAATTGCAAGTGGACGTTGTTCTCATACAGAGGGTGGTGCGACTAAAGCAAGTAATACTTGCTCCCACGCAGAAGGAAGTTCTACAACATCAAGCGGTTTATATTCTCATTCAGAGGGACAAAATACAGTAGCAAGTGGGTCTTGTTCACATGCAGAAAACGGTGGTGCAACTGCAAGCGGTCTTTGTTCTCACGCAGAGGGTTCTCTTACAAAAGCAAATGGAGATTATTCACATGCAGAAGGTGGCGCAACAACATCTGATGCATTTTTTTCTCACACACAAGGAACGTATAATAAAGTATTAACTGGAACTCCAACGGCTTATTCCGCAACGGCAGATGCTTTTGTAATTGGAAATGGAACTAGTGCTAGTGCTTTATCTAATGCTTTTAGAGTAACTTTTAATGGTAAGACTTATGGTCTATCTGCTTTTAATACAACTGGCGCTGATTATGCTGAATTATTTGAGTGGGAAGATGGTAATCCAGATAATGAAGATAGAGTTGGATATTTTGTAACACTTAATGGTGAAAAAATAAAAAAAGCTACATCTTTAAGTGATTATATTATAGGGGTAATATCAACTAATCCATCTATAATTGGAGATAATTATGCAGATGATTGGAACGGTAAATATGTTACTGATAAATGGGGAAGAATACAATATCAAAATGTACTTGTTCCTGCAACTGATACACAACCAGAACGTTTAGATTATGTCCCAGTACTTAATTCGTCATGGGATTCTTCACAACCTTATACTTCAAGAGAAGACCGTAAAGAATGGGGAATTGTAGGTATGATGGGTAAGTTACTCGTCATAGATGATGGGACTTGTGAAGTAAATGGATATTGTAAACCAGTGAATGGAATAGCTACAAAATCTGATAGTGGATATAGAGTAATCAAAAGAATAGATGATACGTGCGTTAAAATTATAATAATTTAGCAAAATGGGATATAACATTTTATTGTTATATCCCATTTTTTATGCGTTTTTATTTCTGTTTTAATAATCTTTTAGCTATTCTATAAACCCATTCTTTATGATAGTCTAAATTAAACCCAGTTGAGTAATCCCAATCTTTAAATTCTTTATAGAACTCGGTATTTTCGCTTATGTCTGGATAAAGTTTTTGCAGATTAAAAAGTTCTTCACTCCATTGGGAATAAACTGCATCGTCTATAACATTTTTATCCAATTGATAATAGATGTATGAATGTACCAATATTTGTCTACGTCTTCTCTTAATTAATTCTGTAATTTTATTAATTTCAATTTCAGTCATTATTTTACCACCTAAAATTATTTTTAGTATTTTGTATATTCTATTTTTAAAAGCATATAATATTATCAGTAACCCATATAAATTAAATAAATAGGAGATTGACAACATGGCTAGAGGAAGAAAACCATTACCTAAAGATTACGAAAAACTCATTGCGGAAATCAATGATAAAATTGCCCGTTACACAAAGAGGATTGAAGAATTTGAAACAGAAAAAGAAGAGTTAATGCAAGGTAGGAAACAGAAAGAACTAGAGACTTTGTATAATACGATGTTATCCACTGGCAAAACAGTTGAAGAAATCGTAACTTTAGTACATGATAGTTCTAAGAAATCCAAATAATCTAACTTTAAAATACTATAAAGTCTTTTATTGGCTTTGTAGTATTTTTTTAGCCATTGACTATTATCCATGATTGTGATATGATATATACATAAATCTATATATAAAAAAGGAGAAATGATTAATGTCTACCATCGGCAATAGTACAAACATAAGTGAAGCCTTAGTAGAAGAAGAGTATGATAATAGAGAATTTAAAAGAGGGGAAATTTACTTCGTTAATTTAGAAGATATGGGTTATGGCTCACGATACATTCAAATGAAAACCCGTCCTGCTCTAATAATTCAGAATGATGTCGGCAATAGTCACAGTCAAACAATGATTATCGCATTACTTACAACTTCCGATAAGAAACCTTATCCATTTCAATATCACTTCCCTCTTAATGGGAGAATATCGGTTATTATGTTCGAACAAATTATGACTGTTGATAAGTTTCGTATGCTGAATAGATGTGGAGCATTAACTCATGAACAAATGATAGATGCCGAACAAAAACTTATGTATTCGTTACAACTTAATAGAATGTCACTTGAAAATATTATTGACTTTGATATTATGAGTGTAAATTCCAAAACAACTAATTTTGGAAATGTTACTTACTTCGAAATCGTGATACATTTTCTAAATAATCAAGATAGAATAATCAATATATCGTTAGATAAATTGCAAGAATACAACAAGGTAGTTACTAAAAGTATAAAATTTATTAAACTAAAGAAACTGCTAGATTGTTGCAAAGGGTTGAATTGGTTAGTTAACAACAACGAAATTTAATAATTTATTTTTTAGAAACATTAGTAGAAATATTACTAATGTTTTTTACTAGTTTCTGTTCATTATCAATTAGAATTGACATTGCTTGTGCTTTAGTGAAACCGACTTCAACTAGAGCATCATATTCATTTTTCTTTGCTAATGCGCCAATATGGAATAACTCTTTATTATTTGCATAATCAGAATATACAGTCATCAATTCTTTGAGGGCAGTATAAACAATTGGCTTATATGCTTCGACTAATCCGCTAATAGCTGTAGGGTCTTTTAATAGTTCTTTAAATAATTCATCCATAAGTAATCTCCTTTTGATGTAAGTCATCACCTTATTTATTGATATTAGATTTAAGAAATTCTTCTCTAAGTTCAGTCTCGTTTAGATTATATTTTTTAATAATATAATCTAAAAGTTCAGTTTCATCTATAGTTATTCCAGAACAAAATGGACAATATTCCTTCTTTAATCCAATCTCATCCATCATATATGATGGGAAGTATCCTTCATAATCATTATCTTTTTCATTATCATGTACAACACATTCATCACATATATCTCTTCCGCAAGAATTACAGTGAGCAACAGCTTCTTCATATCTTGATTCACCACAAGAATCACAGCTATAATAATCTACACTCATTTTACCGTTACCCATTCTTTTACGATGACTTTATGTTCTGGAATAATTTTTTCGTATTCATTCTTTTTAACTTCATAAGGCTGAGAATAATATTCATTTTCTTGACATTCTGTAAGTCCACATTCCCATTCAACGCAAAAATACTTATCTAAAAGTTGAATATATGATGTTACAGAACGAGACCAACGTCTATCATCCCCCTCTTCTCTTTCAACCTCATAATCAACTAAATTACTAATTTCTCTTTCTGTGAGTTTTTCTTTATTGGTAATTTTTTTAATCATAATTTCTTCAAAGTGGGTATCATAATATTCTTCTTCTTGTTCTTTAGCTAATTTAGCTTTGGCTTTTTCTGCTTCTTCTTTTGCTTTAAGTTCTGCGCTTTCGATATCTTTTTGTTTTTGAGTAGGTAACTGTGCTATAATATAAGTGTTCATATCTCGCCATGTTTTAAATGAATCATTTAATGATTTAATTTTCCAATTAGTCTCAATCAATTCATTCCAATAATTATCCATATCTTCTTCTGTAAGATTCATGGATTTTAATAGCGCTTTGATTTCTGTTTTAGTAGCCATTTATTTCTCCTTATTTCTTTTTAAAAAGATTAATGAACCAATTAGCAATTTTTAGAATAAAGTTCATAAAGCCATTCGTGACTGGCACAATAATATCTTCCTTTGGCTCACCAGTAGAACCCCATGCTTCATCAATTGGGTAAGTATAAGGTAATATAGCTTGGTCTTTTACACCCCAGTTAAGACCCCAACTATTAGAAATTAACCAACCAGTTTCATTCCATCCGTAAATTGTTAATGCGTGATTCCCTGCTAAATCAGAACCTTTTTCAATAACCGCTTGTACAGAACCATCTGCATTTATTATCACACTAAATCCATTGTCATTATACCACGGGACACCGATGCCTACATACCCATAGTTCATGATTGCCGATTTAATTTCATCTGGTGTAGTAACTTGGAAATATGTAAGAATTTTATTAGAAGAAGCTAAAGCATTTAACTTATCCACTCCAACTTCTTGTAATTTATCGGTAAGTTCTGGAACTTCAAGATTATAATCAAAGTCTTCATTGAAAACATCCCCAACAGTTTGTAGCGTTTTAAACATATCTCTTAGATACATTCCTTGCATAGTAAGGTCTGGTCTATTAGCATATAAAAACCCAACTGAAAATCTCTTAAACACACCGTTTCTAATCAAATACAGTTTTTCTCTTACATATCCACCCATATGAGGAACACATGAATTTATATTACTTTGGTCTTTATCCTCGTTCGGTTGCCCAATCGTATATGTTTTAGGAAATACTACGGTTTTTGCAACGCTTAGTTTATAATCTCTTGTATCTACCTTTGGTTTTAAAGCACCTAACTCACCAGTAAACATTTGAGGTTTATTTACATTATCCATATTTTATCTCCTTTTTATATTTCATTTCTCATTCTTATACCTAATATACTTCTCATGACTGATTCTTTAACCATTTTATAATGAGTATAATCTGGAAAAATATTTTCTGATTCTTTTTCTCTTATTGCTTGTAAAGCCCTTGCTACATCAACCATTACTTCATTTACTGGTCTATAACTTTCTTCTGGATGCATCATAATATCTACACCAATATTTTGTAATTCTCTAGCAACATTATCAATATTTTTCTGTCTATAATCTTCTTTGCTAATATCGTCATAATTCAAATTATTCACCCCCTCTCATTAAGACTGACCACAATATATAGTGGTGTCACCTAACGACAACCACAACATGTAGACCTAAACTGTGAATGAAATACGAATTTGATTTCACAGACAGCCTACAGTACCTCTAGTTTTATCTGTGTGACCTCACAAGCCGTTTGTAGGGATTCGGAGTATAGTTTTAAGTCTGAAATTACGTAAGCTGATACGGTCATCTAATGCCAAGTTTAGATTTGAGTTCAATAATTTTTTTATTTATATCATTTTCTTCTTTATCTACTCTTCCTTCTTCTTCTGTATATTTAATGACTTCATCAATATATTTTCGGAATTTAATTAATCCATCATGATTATACGCATCAATTAATTCATAAATACTTCTACCAAGACCATAACCATAATCGAGACCATAGTTAAGGTTATAGGCATCCTTATCTGGCTTCGGTACATTGATGCTTAATTCAGATTTTTGCTTTTGTAATGTTCTAATTTGCTCAATTAAATTACACTCTGGTAAATTCTGGTCTACTGAACAAATATTTTGCTTAATTACTGGTTGTGTTTTATTTTTGTTCCAAAACATTTTTGTTACTCCTTATAATTCAAATTCAAATTCTGTACCAATTAAATCTTTTAAACTATTGTTAATTTTATTAATTTCGTTTGTTCTTATCATATCTGCATCAGATATACTATATTCTGCTCTAACTCTATCAATAATATCTTTCATTATTTCTTCCTTATTTTTATTAGCTAAATATTGTAGACTTTTTTCAATACAATTATATTTACCAGTATCATTAAATATAAGCTTAATAATCAATGTACTACCTTTTATATATTTATTAATAAAAGGTATTTTATGGTAAGTTTGTATTTCAGCGCCTAAATAATCATGAAATGGTCTTTCATAAGTGCCAACGTTAAATCCTGCATTTAATATTTTAAATTTCATTTTTCAATTCCTTCGGATTAATAATCACAATATTTTTGTTCATACCTTTAGCGTATTTTACACATTTTCCAGTACCGCCTTTAGTCCCATCCCAAACAGCAATAACAATATCTGATTTATTTACCATATATTCATTACGCTTTTGCATTTTTTCAATATAATAAATATCTTCTTTTTGACCATCGACTTTGTATCCTTCTATCCTATCAACAAGGGTAAGGATATCTGCTTGATATAGTTGCGTTCTCCATTTTTGAAAATCTTGCTTATTCCATAGGATATATTGTCTTTTAAATGGGACTGCAATTTCAGTTATAATATTTTTATAGGAACTCTTTAATTTATTACAAACATAAAATGCCATTTGGTCAACACCTAGCGCCCCACCACAAATGAAGTGAAATTCTTCTCCTTCATTTTCTTTAATTATTTTTGTTACGGTTGTTGTAATAGCAAGAATAACATCTTGATTTTTAGGTATATCCCAATTATAACCACCGAGTTTATTAGGTCTATGCCCTGTAAAACATATAGTAATCATTTATTCTCCGCTATAGCTGTTAAAATATCTAAGACAATTGCATTTACTGAACTTTGAACCCCATCAATTGCTGTATATTCTATATTATATTTATTTAAAATATCAACTAATTCAACAGCTATTTCATCAGATTCTTGTTCTGTTTGATTCCTACCATTTGTGTCATATACTTTTTTGCGATTGATAAAGTAATTAAGATTGTTATATTGAGATAATTCATCGATAACTAAATTATCTAATGTTCTTGACTTCTTACCGTATTTGTTATTATAAAGTACAGTAAGAATTAAAGGTCTATCAGTTACAATAACATCTACTTTGCCATTTACCCTAAATAATCTATGGTTCTGTTTAGCGAATATGTATAGTTCATCCTTAAAGGTCTCTTGCCTGTCTTCCCATACTAAGTCTTTAGCGAACTCTGTTACAAGTTCACAGCTAACTCCGAGCCATTTAAGGTGTGCAAACACATCTGCCATGATAGTGCTTTTACCAGATGATGGGCTTGCTATTAGATTAACTACTAATGTATTAGCCATTAAATTCCCTCTTTCTTAAAAGCCACTTTCTTGCATAGTTGCATCAAATAAATTACATTCCAAATGAGTATCATCAATTGCTATAATTTTAAGAGAACGATAATCCCATCTGCCGCAATAATCACCATTAAAATAAGAATTGTCACAATCAATAACTACTATTTTACTTTTTCTATTAAACGTACCATTTTTCTTTTTAGGGAAAGTTGAGATAAAGTCTACCATATTAACATTTTGTAATTTATTGACTTTAGCTATGACTTTATCTATGTTTTCAATATACTCTGATTGAGTTAAATATATTCTTGATAAATCATCAAATTCCCTATACCCAAGTTCTACAAATTCGTCTTCTTCATAATCTTCTTTAAGTTCATCCAAAGCCTTTAATATTTTGCTAAAATCATAGTCTATAGATAATTCATTTTTACCAATTGTTAATTTATCTTTCATTATTACACTCTTTCAATAATAATTTTTTACTAGTAAATCCTGCGGCTGAAAAATGTCCACCACCACCAAAAGATTCAGCAACTTTACTACAATCGACTGTCTTATCTGTTGAGAATAAGGAATAGGTGTACTGTGTGCCATCAAAAACATAAACAACCACAAATGGATATTGATTAATCTTATCTCCAAAAATCCAACTATTTGATTTTTTATTTATAACATAGCATTTATATCCTGCTAGTTCTGATTCATATCCAAAATTAGATAAATAATATTCATTATCCGAATCTATATATTTTTTGATAATATTTCCATCGTGAATAATATCGTCCAAAATATTTGTGTGTCCAAATTTATCTTCTGATAATAACCTATCCCATATTGGATTAGATGGTGTCATATTAAGGCTTTCAATCCCTAACTTGAAATATGTGGTCATATCTCCATATTTATAAATCCAACAATCATAATCAGAAACTAATTTAATATACATGGGACATTCTTCGAAACTTACGTTATATAAAAACATATAAGTTAATGCCGCACCAGATATCTTATCTTGGATTAAACCTTTGATATTATGTAAATTTTTATATTTTTTAATTAACTTTAGTGAAGATATATGGTGGTCACACCACACTATATTAGTAGTTCTATTTAGTATATTTTGGAATTGGTCTAAAGTTGGTTCTGTGAAAGAATAGTCTACTATGTATACCTTTTCATTATTAGATACAACATCTGGTAATGGTTTAGTATAATCAACTTCAAAGAAATCTTTTTTAGAAAACGCATACCCATGTTTCTCTTCGTAATTTAAAACAACTGATGCCGCACAAATACCATCCATATCATTATGATAAAAACATTTCATTAATTTATTCTCCTTATAATTTACATACTAAAATTTTACAATCCGTATCTTTAAACACATCTTCGATAATCTGCCTAACCATTCCCCATTGAAGCCTGTCTCTTGTGCAACCTAACTTGTAAATCGCTATTTTTTCAATCTTCTTTTCAATAATAATATCTCTCATCATTTCTAATGATTTAGTCAGCGATTCATATGTAGGCTTATTCCAATACTTAGATTTTGTTACCAAATTAAATACTTTATTTACTAGAATACAATCTGGATATGTACGCTTACCATTTTGATGTAGGTATTGTCTTAGATGAAATCTTTTTTGGAACTCAACCGCTATTCCTGCCCCTAGTTCATAATCAGCAGAAATACAATGTGCTAGATAATATTCATTTGGAAGATTGAATAAATTATATTTTATTTCTTTAATTTTCATTTTGTCCTTTCTAAACTGATTTAACTAATTCGTAATCATCAGCCGTATTTTCATTAATATAGTCTATCATACCTAAATATTTCAAATTATCCATACTAAATGTATTAACATTAACTTGATGAGTAATTTGATATTTAACTTTTGACTTTTTATTTATAATGGTATCTCCAATTTTAATAATTTTATATTCCATTGTAATGTCTCCTTTAGAATATCATACAAACTAATATTTGTACAATGTGTAAACTCTGGTCAATGTAAAGTGAATGCCAATCTGAAATATTAAGTTTCTTATACCATCCTCTACATTTCCATGCATCAATTAACATATGACCAAATACTAAGAATGCTAGTTTTAATGGGATATATGCGAATCCAAAAATCATAAGACCAAATGTAATACCGATACCCCAAATTGCAGAATGGACAAATAGTATATAATTACTCTTTGCCTTATAAGTTGCTAAAAATTCACTTTGAAGTGAATAATCCAATAATAGATTTATCCAATATAAAAAGATAAATATATAAAAAGGATTTTGTTTTATTTGTTCTAATAAAATATTCATTTGTGTACTCCTTTATTTATTCCCTATATATATTATAGTATATTTTAATTGTTTTGTCAAGTAAATTAGGAATTAAATTCTTTTATATTATATCCATAAGAATTAAGCCAATCGGCTACTAGATGACGATGGCAAAAATCTTCTGGTTTTTCGTAACAAATAAGGGCGATACTATCATGGATATTCATATTGTAATATGAAGTATTTTTCATCAAATCTGCTAAATCTTTAAGTACTTTTTTATAATCTAGTTTATCTAATACTTCTGATTGGAAATGTTCTATGTAAAAATCATTATCATGATTTTCTTTCCACTCCATAAAGAATTTATATTTAGGAGCAAGTTTCTTATATTCTAATCCATCCCATCCTTTAGGACTTTTACCACAAATTGCAATTGGAATAATGTTTGGTGTAAGATTCTTTATATTAGAAAAATAACTTGTATATATCATTTTATACTCCATCCTAAAAAGGGCAAGCTAACAAAAGCTTACCCTTTTAATATTATTTATTTACCGCTACTACCTAACATTCCCATACCACGTTTTGATTCAATCTTTTTTAAATCTTCATATGGAAGTTCTTCAATATTTGTTTTAGGTACTGGTAGTAGTAACGATTGGGTAATAGCTTTTTTATATGGATAAATTATTACATCATTTCCAAACTTTAATTTTATTGATTCTATTTGTTCATTCTTTTCTTTTTCGTCTTCTTTAAATTTTAGAATAATAATAAAATTATTTGTGGTATTAGTAATAGGAACTTTCCATTCGTTTCTAAATCCAGAATCAATTACTCCACAACGTTGTGCAATACCTTTTGTACCAGTTGAACCACGTTCTTTTAAAATCATAACATATTCATCTGAAAATGCAGATGCGATTCCTGTTTCAATCATGACTGTTGTATGAGGATTTATTACTAAATATTCTTGTGTAAAATTTGCATATATATCATATCCTGCATTTTCTATATCTTTATTTGGTATAACCCCATCACTTTTTACTTTTGAAAAATAAACTTTAATTTCACTCATATTAAAATCTCCTTTATTATATATCATTTTTTATAAATCTAGCGTTATTGATATCTCGTTTTCTTGGATTAATTAAATTATGTAGTCTCCTATGTTCTGACTTTGTTAATACTAATAAATTATTTACATCATTATTTAATTTATTGAAATCTTTATGATGAACTTCATATTTTGGTAATAGATACTTAATGCCATTAATTTCTACACTATTTTCTTTATTTAATAAATATTTTTCTGCAACTAATCTATGCTCAAAAACAAAATCATCATCATTCTTAAATGGATGATTAGGACATCTAATAAGTTTATACCCATGACTAATTCGTTTATCAGATTTCCATGATGTATTTAGATTTCCTTTTAACCCATATTGTGGATTATTTTTACCTTTAAATGTTTCTTTTTTATCTATTCCCATACATTTCCTTGAACAATAATTATGTTTAGATATACGTGATGGTTTTCTATGAAATTTTTTATTACATATTTCACATTCACAATTCACTTCGCTTTTCAACTACATCTACTCCATCCACATGACTTACATAAATTACATCCACCTTCAAATATTAATGGCTCGGCACATTGAGGACAAATACCAGTTTTTATTAGTTGCTCTTTAGGGTCAGCCACAATGCAAGAATCAATTATTTTAGTAGGTTGTTTAATAACTTGTGGAATGGTAATCTTTTTTGGTTTAATTTCTTCTTCTGTCTCATCGTCTTCTTCATCATCATCTTCATCATCTAATCCTAATTCGCTTCTGACTTCTTTATACATATCAATTAATGCATTTCCAATAGCCATTGGACAGCAAGCGCCTTTTGATGTATCATGTTTTAATACCGTTCTATTGGTATATGACGAACAAAGTCCACTACTATTTAATTGGTCTACGATGGTATAAATATTTCCGCCCAACCTAGCGCACAATGAAATTGTACGAGACAATCCAATCATGAAATTATTACAACCGCCACTCGAACCTTTATCAAAGAACGTTTCAAGTAAATCACCAGTCACAGGGTCAAACCATGCTGTACAATGTAAACTACCACAACCAGTAATTAATCTACGTTTCTTACCAATCTCATCATTATTTATTAATAAGATATCTCCACGTTTTAATTCTGTCAGTACTTTTTTATCTTTATTGTCATCTATAGAAGTTAATATTCCAGTACGTTTGCATCCATCAACATAAATTGTCATTCCTTTAAGCTTTTGTTCCCAACCATATAAATAAACTTTCTCTATATCATCTAATGTTGATTCTTTAGGTAAGTTTAAAGTAGAACTAATAGCTGTATCGATATGTTTTTGCATTGTTGATTGCATATCAATTCTATTTTTCCAAGGAATCATATCTGATGATACAAAATATTCTGGTAATGTTTTTGTATCATATTTTTTCATATACTCTGTTGCTTCGTCAATAAATACATCATAATAAACATCTTGATTTTTATGCAGTGTTTCTGTTTTACGTTTATAAGACATTCTAAATATAGGTTCACATCCAGTACTAACATTTAACATTGTACCAATGCTACCAGATGGTGCAATTGATAATAAAGAACAATTGCGTAACCCATATAATTTTAATTCTTCAATTTCATCATCCGTAAAATGTTCTTTAATGATTTTTGATTTCCAAACTAATTCTGTATATTTTGGAAATGAGCCTTTAGAAACTGCATTATCTGATGAAGAAATAACCGCGCTTCTAAACATTTCGTACAAAATACTATCTATAAGTTTTAATGATTGTTCATCTCCGTATGTAATACCCATTTTTAAGAACATTGAAGCAACACCCATAACCCCTAATCCAGTATTTCTATAGTTTATAGCCATATCTCTTTGTTCTTGTAATGCATGATACTTGAATCCATAGTCTAAAACTTCATCTAAAGCTGTAATAGCAATTCCAACATCATTTTTGAAAGAATTTAAATCAAATTCAGCATTTTCTGTATATGGGTTAATAACATATTCTGATAGATTCATTGACCCTAAATTACAAGCCCCATTTTTTGGAAGTGGCTGTTCCCCACATGGATTACCAGTAACTACTTTATAATCATCAACAAATTCCATAATATTATGATTTCTAAATTCATTTGTAAATATGATTCCTGGCTCTGCCCAATCAAAAGCATTTAAACACATTGATTTATATACATCTATTGGGCAAACATCATATTTAATTTCCCCACTGTCGTATTTAAAGGTAATATGTTTAATTAATTTTTCACCAGTCAAGTAAAAATGTTTTACCATATCCATAAATTCATTATCTATTTCAAGTGATAAATTCGCCTTTTCAATTTCTCCTGTCTTACTTTTAACAGTAATAAAAGTCTCTGCTTCTTTATGCCATGCATCAAGAGACATCATTAATGCACCTTTACGAGAACCGCCTTGTGAAATACTTTCTGTAACTCTGTCAAAAATTCTCATAAAAGGGATTATACCATCTGATTCATAGCCACCACTTGTGGAAGACCCTTTTGGTCTAATTTTTGATAATGATAATCCTTGACCACCTTGCGTTTTATATGTAATAGCAAGATTCTTTGCTAAATCCATTATTTCAGAAACACTATCTGGCGCATATCCACTAGAATAACAATTTGATGTGCTTGCATTTCTTCCAGTATTATAGTTAGTCATAGTACGACCACCATAAATAAATTTCTTTTTTAAAATCATATTTTTAATAGATTCATTACCATTAGAAATCCTGTTAATCATTTCATCAAATGTTTCTTTTTTACCATTTAATGTTTGCATATATTTTCCTGTACAAATATCAATCCCAAGTGTATTATTTTCGCCTAACCATTGTTCAACTGTCAATATTCGTTCCCCCTATACATGATTTATATTCTTGAATATATTTATAAACATCAGCCCAATCACCTGCAAGGTCAATCTGATATTTATTAACATCAAATCCTTGATTCCACGGATATTTTAATAATATCTTTTTGTATTTTCCGTCAACTAAATTATGTACAGCATCATCTACCATGATATCTACATCAACCATTTGCTTATTTCCGCAAACAAATAAATGCTTATGAAGATTTATAAATGGATACTCTTTTTTAAATATGTTAATTTTAGTCTCTAGTATTGTTGGGGCTGTATCCGTTATCAAATACAAATCTATATCATTATCTTTACTCAATTTTTTCATATATAATTGAGATTCATATAACGGTTGTACACGCTCCCAAAGTTTAGGGTTTACCCACAAATCTTCTACAAGTCTTTTATACTCTTTTGGAAATATATTTCTCATATCCCATTCAGTAATATCTTCCATTGTATAGTGTAACCCTGTGTATTCATTAAATAAACTTATGAATGCGAATGTCGAATCGAATAAGACACAATCATAATCTACTCCAACTTTTATCTTATTTATTTTCACCAATCTCCTTTATAAATTTAATTGCTTCTTGTTCTAAATCTTCAATCGTATCATTATTATTTATAGTATAGTCATATGCAAAATTTAATACATTTGCATCAGCCATATTTGATTCAATCCGCTTTATATTGTTATTAGTAATTAATAATGTTTTTGCCCCAAAATCATTTACAAATCTTTGGATTTCGTCTGGTTCACGAACGTGTATGAACAGAAATGGACAATTATTCCCTTTGAATATATCGATTACTTCTACAACATCTTTATAAGGCATATCATTATAATCTGAAAATAATAGTTTTAAATCGCTTAATAATTTTCTATCTTTTTCTGTTTTACCGCCATCCCATCCACCTATTTTAGCAATCATCTTTACTTTGTTAACAGATGAATAATTCATTACTTGATATTTACAGTTCTTCTTTACTAAATGTACGAAAGTATCCTTTCCCCATGAGCCAGAACCGTTGATGATTATAATCGTTTTATTCAATTTATTCCCCCTCTTTTTTAGATAGTCTCTTGTAAAAATCATCATTATATGCCGCATATCTTTCTCTGATATCTAACATATTAATATCTTTGTGAGTTTCTGTAAATTTTTCCCAAAAGTTACATGGTTTAAATTCTGGACACCCACAACGATAAATGCAGTTTGGAACAAGAACATTTGCTATTTCTGGTTCTGGTTTATGTATTGTATACTTCAAATCTTCCGCAAGTTTTCTAGCTTCATCAGCGGCTTGATAACATAATCTTTTACGTTCTGTGTCAATTAAATTTTGTGGGTTAGCGAACCCATTAAAATCAACTAAACTATCTTGTGGTTTTTTATCTCTATCTTCGCCAGTTCTATCAGTTCGCTGTGTTCCAATGAATTTTTCCCATTTATGTCGTGACCACTCTGTACTAACCCAATATTTAATATTTTTCCAAACCCATAAAATATTAATGATTCTAATTGGGCTATGCTCTGAAATTAGAAGGTCTTCTTTAAATTTTTGAGAAGGTTCGTTCTCTGTAAAATCTTTATTTACAGTTGTTCTACAACAATTCTTAACAGTTTTCCAACTGCCATAAATTTCATTAATTTCAGTTTTCAAATAGTTTCTCCTTATATTACTATCACATAGTACTATAATATGTATTACCAATTTGTTTCCATAGTTTACCTAAATGCCTATACTCTGACTGATATACAACATTGGAAGGACAAAGAGTTTCACCTTCTAAAACTCTTTTAGCAATTGCATAAGCCCTCTTAACAGCTTCTTGTTCACAAGCATTTTTTGCTCTGCTAGGGAATTTTACACCATTTTCAAACCCTGCATATTGACCTTCTGATTCTAAAACTCCACGGATGGTGTTAGCAAACTTGCCACTTTTTACTCTATTTATAATAACATTGCCATCGAGTATTCTTTGAATATCTGTGGCATTATTTCCACCGTGTTCATTATATATACCTGCCGCCATACAAAACAAATCATCGTCAGTATAGTTATAAACCTTTTTAGAAATTTCTTTAGGCGGCGGTGTATATATTGATTTAATTTTCATATCACTAACTTTTTCTTTAGTGATTAAACTAATCTCGTTAAAGACTGTTGGTTCGCTAGTGTTCTCTATTTTACCAATACAATTCTCTATTTTGTATTTATGAATTGGCGTTTCTGTAGCTTTCACTTGAAAGTCTATTCTATCACTCATTAATGATATTGATAACATGAGTGCTAATGAAAGGCATATCGCGCTAGTCCTTTGCACAAAATCACGCTCCTTAGTTATCCTTTGTCAACTAAGTCTAGGTCATCTATCCAAAATAACCATTGTGGAGTTGATTCATCTTCTTCTAGTATATACATAAATGTATAAAAATTATCAACGTCCAACTTAGCCGTAAAGGTATTATTTTTGTTTTCTGTAATAAACTTTGTAAATTTGTCAGAGTATTTACCTCTTTCGAGGATTTTGTCCGTTTTGATTTTTACTTTTCTACCAGATATATTTTCCATATTTTTTTTAACTCCTATATATATTATAGTATAATTTACAGTGTTTGTCAAGTAATTAGGATATTTATTTAATTAGAATTTATTTTTTATATGTGATGAAAACTGCCTATATTCCAATATCCTTTATTCTGAAACACATGCTCTGCAAAGATTATATCATATTTTTCAATTGGGCTTTCTTCATATAATTCCGATGCCATATAAAACGCTCCATGCTTTCCAGAACCAATTGATTGTGTTCTAAGACTATATTTCCATACTTTGTTAGGAACTTTGCTAAACCTATCTATAATAGGTCTAATTTCTAATACAACTAGTTTTCTACGTTCTTTTTCTTCCTGTGAGTGTGAACATAGATTAATATAGCCTAGAAACTCCAATTGTGTTAAAATTTTGTCTTTGTATGAAAAATCTTGTATAGTTTGACAGTTTAAAAAGTCGTCGCATTCCTGCAATATATTTCTCACATTCAATTTTGTAAAAGATTTCTCGCTTTCTGTTGAGTTTCGTAGTACAATATTATATAGAGTTTGTTTACTTTCGAGTTTAGTCTTGCTAATTGTTTTAGAATTTCCCTGTTTAAAGAAGTCAAACATATCAACAATTCTAAGTAATTTCATAGAATTTCCAAACTCTTCAAAGAAATCTAATTTAATTAGAATTTCAAGCTGTCTTGAATTAATTTGGATATCTCTAATATCATACAATAAATCAGTAAAGGTATTATATGTATTATTTCTTAAACTATACAAATCATCAGCACAATTTTTATTTAAAAACTTAATTGATTGCATACCTTTATAAATTGATTTAGTGCTTATGTCAAATGAGTATTCAGATTTACCATATCTAAATTTAGGCTCAACAATCTCTATCTTTAATAATTTAGACAATTCTGTCCCATTTGAAATGTCTTCTTCTGTTTCAGAACAATTTAAAAATGCAGTTAAAAACTCATAAGGGTGATAATAACGTAAGTATGCACATAGATATCCTAACATGCAATATGCGATACTATGGTTAAGTCCAAACATATATGAACTTGCATCTTCGATTATCTTTAGGAATATCTTTGCTTCTTCTTCTGATATCTCTCTAGGCTTATCAGAGACCTTGCAATAACCCTCTAAGATGTTTGGTAGCGCTTTCTGTAATCTATCAGCATCCTTACGACCAATGGCACGACGGGTATTATCAGCTTCACTACCAGATAGTCCACAAATATCAGTTAAGAATTTAATTACATCTTCTTGATAGACCAGATAACCTAGATTGTCCTCTAACAATTTATCGATAATTGGTGATGGATTATGGTTAATTATATGTTTACTTAGACTATCTCTGTACGATGCACCAGATGGACGAATCATAGCCGTAACAAGTGACATATCCTCAATAGATTTTGCATCAAATTTCTTTAATGTATTAAATGCAAAAGCAGATTCAAATTGAAATATTGCAGTATTAGATTTTTTCATATCAGCCCATACGTTTTCATCATTCCAATCAATCTGATATGATAACGGATATTTTTCACCAATATATTCATAAGTCTTTTTAATGATACCGACATTCTTTAATCCTAAAATATCATATTTAGCAAGTCCAGTTTCATGAACGCATTCCATATCTAACTGCATAATTACATTCCCATCATTTACGAAAGTACCATAATTATCAGCTAATGTAATTGGAGAAATTACAATTCCTGCTGGATGTTGGCTTTGAGATATAATAGTTCCTAACATTCCTTCAAAGTAATAAAATATCTTAGGATACTTTTCTCTGCATTTATCAGCGTTAGCTTCGTATTCTGTTTTTATCGTTTTCATAATTGCTAAATTATATGGGCTTTCACTTTTATTTAACTGTGGATTAGCCTTACACCATAAGAAGTCTAACGCTCTCCCTATATCATCAATTGTACCTTTGTCTGATATAGTTCCCATTGCTAAAACAAATGCTGTCTTTGGCTGTCCAAAATGAGTAATGATATGTTCGTATATCTTAGCCCTATCATCTTTAAACACATCAATATCGATATCTCCGATTTCCTTACGGTCTTCATTACAAAACCTAGAAAATACAGTTTTCCATCTAATAGGATTTAAATCAGTTACATCGGTAACATATGCGACACAGCTACCGCCACAACTTCCTCTGCTGAACCCAATAGGGATACCGTTCTCTTTACACCAACAAAGAATTTCTGACATTGAAAGCATAAACCCTAACATATCAACCTTTTTAAATACCCTTATTTCTTCTTGAATATTTATTTCAAACTTTTCTTTTTGGCTCATTGGGATTATGCCATTTTTAAGTTTTTCTTTAAACATTTTATCGATACGCTTAATAAATACTTCTTCATCATTATCGTACATTCTAGGATATTTTATTGATGCATCCAGTACAATTTGTTCTATAGTACTTGCCATAACATTTGTATTTTCTATTGCTTCTAATATTATATCCATTGGTAATGAGTTTTGCACTATAAAGCTATGTACAAGTTCATCATATGTCTTATATGTTAAATCATAATCGTCTTCATTGCTAAACTCAATTTTTTTAGATTTCTGTAATATACTACGGCATTCTGCTTTATAGCTATTTAAACTATGTGTATCTGTTCCTGCTATTAATGGCTTATTATATTTCTTTGATAAGTCATATAGGCTCTTGTTAAAACTAATCTGGTCTTCTGTATTATGGTACTGAATTTCATAATAATCATAATGTTTTAACAGTTTATCAAAGTAATCTTTAGTCTCATCTATTTGAGACTGGTTGAAAAGAATTTCATTTCTTATTTTTAATCCGTCAAAATTAGGGTCTTCTTCTTTGGCTTCAAGAAGTTGGCTTTGTAACGATTCTATTTTTTCTTTAATTGGGGTTATGGTATTCATTAACTTATTTAATGGAGAAGCTAAACATGCTGAAATTTTTACGATATTATCAGATACACCTAAAAATTCATCAAAAGTTAATCTTGGTTTATAGTAAAAATGGTCTGGTTGAGTAGCTAGTCCAACTAAAGTATTTAGTTCCTTTAATCCCTCAAAGTTCTTTGCTAATAAAACTGTGTGATAATTATCTCTAACTTTATATGGTTCATCTTCATTAGTGCTATCAAAGTTATCATGAAATAATTTTTCAGTTAAATACACTTCACAACCATGAATATATTTAATTCCATTCTTTTCACAGTACATCTTTTTGGCAACCCAATTGTAGATATTACCTTAACCATGTTCAGTAGAAGCAATTGCCTTTTGCCCCAACTGAACACATCTGTCCACATAATCAGTAAATTTAGTACAGCTATCCAATAAAGAATAATCTGAATGCGAGTGATAAACTACATAATTATCTTTCAATAGAATCATCTCCTTTATAATTAAATTCTCCGAACAGTTCAATTTCTTTATCTTTTCTTGCCTTAATTGCTTTTTCTATAGTATCAAAACTTCCTATATTAATATTTTTGTAATTATACATAATCCTTGCTATATATTGATTACCAATTTGCGCTATACCTTTATATCCACTAGTGTTATTGCTATTTATTCCTCTATTTATACCATTAGTTGATTTATTAGCTAAACGTAAATTATTCCTTCTGTTATCATTTTTATTTGTATTTTTATGGTCAATTATTATATTAGAATCATTAATATCTAATATAACTCGATGTAAACGATAAGAAGAATTATGTTCATTTTTTTGACTACTTATAATATAATTTTGGTCATTTTCTAGCCATGTAAAGTCTTTGATTTTATCATAATCAACTAAATCAAAATAAAAGTTTTTATCAGTATTTGTAGTCCATCCTATTCCATATTCATTAGTTAAATCATATTTATTATATTTTCGTTTTGCTTTAGAAGTCATTTCTTTATGTAAACATCCACAAGATTGTGTATTCATTTTCTTTAAATTAGAACCTCTAACTATAATATCGTTTCCACAATCACAATGACATAACCACCTAGTTTCCCCATTACCTACTACATCATATTTACTGATAACCAATAATTTACCAAAAACTTTATTAGTTAAATCAACCCTAACCATTTATTTTTAATATTCACCGCATTCACTTTCATTTAAATTATCGCATTCTAATTTTCTTCTCCCAACTAGTATCCCATTGCTACCAAATTTAGTGGAAGAGTATTTAATTGAGCCATTATCCCAATTATATTTCTTATAAATATCATCACTACTACCATATAATCTACGGGTAGCTTTATCGTATCTTAGCCCCATACGATAGCCCTTTTCCCCTAATGTTCTGTCTTTAAATACTGTGAATTGTCTATCAAAGTTTTCTTGTAATAATTTTTTATCATATGTCTGTTCTAGCCCGTAAATTCTATCAGCCATATTTACAATATTAGAAGTTCCTAAGATATCATACTCATTTAAAGGTGTTCCAACTTGTGGTTTTCTTGGATGTGCTACTAAGTGAATTGTGCAACTATTTCTCTTTGCAAAGTGAATCAATTCATTCATAAATTCTACTTGAACAGCCGTCAAATCTGCATCAGCAATACCCTTAAAATTTAGACACAACCAATTGTCTAAAACAAATACTCTTGTACCTCTTTTCTTATACATATCTTTCATTCTGCTAAAAACATCTAATGGGCTTGTTAGTAATAAATTATCGTATACAAACATTCTGTTCTTGTAGGTCTCTTTAATCTTCTCAACTGCCTGTGTAGTAGGCTTATAATACTTAAATCCGTTAGGATTAGTGAACTCTATAACGTGGTCTCTTCCTGCCGCCTGTGATAGTATCCAATTTAACATCTGTGATGTAGTGCTTTCTGCATTAAACCAGAATACTGATTCTCCTTTATCTACTGCATCAAGCACACAAGATTGTGCAATTAGTGTGGTCTTTCCTACACCACTGTAAGCCGTCCAAATATTCATCGTACCATCTATGTAGCCATAAATCTTAGAATCTAAATCACGTAGTCCTGTTGATAAGTAATGGGTCTTTTCAATATCAAATTCTTCTACTGTTGTTAGGTCTACGATATTTTCAAGAGGAACTTCTTCTGCGTTATTAATTAATTGGAGTATGTCACCTTTACCACAACTTAATAAAATATTATTTGCATCTGTTTTTCTAATGAATACATTCTCGCTAAATGTTTGATAGTATGCTTCGACTTTATCTTCTTGTTCAACTGTTGGCTTAATAACTTTACAACGATATTCACCCAAACGATTAATGGTATTTTTTAATCCTTCTTGCCCTGCTGAATCATTATCAAACCATAATATAATTTCTTTAAAATTTTCAAGGAAATCATAGTTAAATTCAATCCATCCTAAATCATTTGCACCACCGTTAATTGAACATACATTAGAATATCCCGCTTCAACACAAGCTAAAGTATCTTGATATCCCTCTGTAATTACAAGTGGTTTTGTAATATCTACTTTATTACTATTATATAAGATAGGACACATAGATACTTTTGGTTGCCACCACATCTTCATTTCTCCATGTTTAATAGCATGTGATGGTCTATATTTAACTGCTAGTAATGTATTGTCTAAGTCTCTAAGTTCATATACTATATTACCATGAACATCCTGTTTAACATCCATGTAATCAAGCGTTGCCTTTGATATACCACGCTTTGCCAGATAGTCTTCTACTTGTGACCTATCTGTATTTGTCTCTTCCCGTGGATAAATATAGCCTTTAAAATAATCCTTTCTATCTTTTACACTTTGACCATAATCTTTAACATCATAGCCCATATCAAGTTCTTCAAATAATCTTTTTAAAGCTTTCTTATAAGTACCTTCTAATGTAGTATATAAATCTAAAATACCAAAGTTCTTACCACATCCGAAACAGTGGAAATAATGCTCTTTTGTATTCCAAGAAAAACTAGGTGTAGATTCATGATGAAAAGGGCAACACCCTTTTAAATTTGCTTCATCCCATTGTTCGAGATTCAATTCCTTATTAATGATAAAAGCCGCATTATCGCCTAGCTTGTCTTTCGCTTCTTGAATTTTCTCAAACAAATCTGTCAAACTATATCAACCCCATTCTTAAAACCATCTCTATCTGATTCAAATTGTTTTCTATACTTTACAGCTTCTTCTTTATTGTCACACCATTTAAAATAATGTTTTCCATTATAAGTTAAATAGGCATTCCATTTATTATATTTTTCATTATAAGATACACCAACTACACCTGTTTTGTTAGGTTCGATAGAGGATATTAATTCACAGTTTTTTAATCCTCTTTCTATTCTGCTATATATTGTATATATTGATATATTATATTTTTTAGAAATTTGTTGTGGAGTGAATTTTTCGCCATCAATTTCTCCGTATATATTATAAGATGTATTGTTTTGTTGTTCTTTATTTGTTGCCCATCTACAATTCTCTGGACAATAATCTTTATTACCATCTATACGGTCTATACTTAGATTATCTTGATATCCATTATCTATAGACCAGTTATAGAAATTCATAAAATCATTAAGCCATTCTTGACAGATATTTATATCTTTATAATATTCATGATATTTATGAGTTCCGTATACTCTACATTTCATCCCATGATATATGCTATATAATCTTGTATGCATTAAACAACCACAAGATTTAGATTTTCCAGAAATTAATCTTTGAGCAGATACGTTTATTTCTTTATTGCATAACTTACATTTACATAGCCACAACGGTGAAACATAATGACGATATTGTTTTTCTCCATTTTGTTTAATTGCTATTAAAAATCCGAAATTTATTCCTGTTAAATTATCATTAACTTTCAATATCTTCACCATTTTTAATAGGGCATACATTTCTGAACGCGCAAAAATTGTCGGAAAAGAAGTCTCCACAATTTGGGTAGAAGTCAAATGTTGATTCAATTTCTTCAACATTAGTTACAGCCCAATTCAAAGCTTCTTCATAGTCTTCTTGCTTAAAATCTATAATAGTCCATTCATTTTTTCTAAATCTGTTAAACATCATTTGCTTTGGAAATTTACCGTATTTTTTATATGTAGCATATGAATATAGGTATAATTGTCTTGCATATTCTTTTAGTTCGGCTTTACTCTTAAACCTTGCTTTAGATTTATGGTCTATAATTACTAAATCTCCATTTTTATCAAGCGCGACTAAATCAATTTTACCATTAAATATAAACAAATCATTTATAACTTCTTCAAATTCATATTCAGCTTCAAGTATTTCAAAGTCATTAAATCCTTCAAAATTCTCAAAATATTTCTTTCCACTATCGTAATAATCTCCTGCAAAATCCTTTGAAAAGTCTTCTGACATTTTTAATGTAAAATCTGATGTTATTTCTTTGTTATAGTTATCAATATAATATTGTGATAAATCATAAACGTTTAGTTCGCCTTTTTCAAATTTCTCTAAAATATTATGGCAAAATCCACCGAACTCGGAAGTGCCATGACTTATGCCCTCTTCTCCATTAAAATAATGCTTAAAGAATCCATATCTACAATGTAAAAATGAAGATATCTTACTAAACGAATATCTTGGAAGTTCACGTTGCTTTTCTGTTAATACTCCTGTGTTAATACTCTCCAACTACTCACCAACCTTATAATTAAAGCCACAGAAATATCACATCTGTGGCTTTATTCTATTTATTAAATTTTCTGTGTTATATTAGAATGGAAGTTCGTCATCATCTGGTGTTTCATTTTTAGCGCTTGTATCTTCGTTAGCAGTTTCATCAGAAGAAGTGCTTGCTTCGCTTTGGCTCTTAGAATCAATAAACTCAAAATTGTTTACAATGACTTCTGTCTTTTTGCGTTTATTACCATCTTTATCGGTATATGTACTGCTTCTTAGTTCGCCTTGAACTCCAACCTTTTGTCCCTTTTTGAAATACTTTACTAAGAACTCGGCATGTTGATTCATTGCTACGAAATCGATAAAATCTGCTTGTGGATGTTCTTTATCTTTACTATATCTATTTCTAGCAAGTGTAAAGTCAGCCACCTTAAAAGTATCGCTAATTTCTTTAATTTCGGGGTCTGCTGTTAGTCTACCAATGAAAATTGCATCATTACCTACCATATATTATTCTCCTTCATCCGTCTTAATTAAACACTGTAACGCATCTAATACTTCTTCTGCAACGCTTAAATCTGTAATAACATTAAAGTTTGCAGTCTTCTTACCATTGACTAGATTATATTCCTTGATGGCATTAGAAATATCAGTTCTACCTATACCATCATCTTGTAACTGTTTAGCCAACATGCTAATCTCTGCAATTTTGGCAGTTACTTCATCACTAGGAGTTACAGCTACTTTTACTTGCTGTGTAACTGTAGCTGATTTAACAACTGCATCTACATCACCACTATTAGCCCAATCATATAGGTTCTCTCCGTCTTTTTCTGTAAGTACATCATATCTACCCTCAAATAAATGCGTATTGTCTTTTTCTACATTTGGAATATGAGTTTCTTGGTCAATATTCAAAACAACAGTATACTGGAAATCTCCTGCTTCTCTTTGCTTAAAGCCAACACCAACTTTTTTAGGGGCTTGTTTACCATTCTTATCTTCCATCGTATAAGCTGTTTTACCTCTTACAGTAGAAATAATATGTATTGGAGTTTGTAGAATTTTTTCTTGGAATGCATCATCTCTAGGTGTTAACTTAGCCCAGTTCGTATATGAATTACCATTCATCTTACTATGTACATCTAAGATATATTCCCACTCATGTGATGTGCTATCAATTACAAGTACTTTAAATCCTGCATCAACTGCGGCTTGAATTGCTTCGATGTATTTTTCTGGTGTATAAGGTGCTTCTAACTGAATATCAGAGAATGAGAACTCATTAGCGTAGTATCTGATACGACCATTTTCTGTATCAATTACTGCAACTCCCTCGCCACCAGTCTTTCGTGCAAGTCCCGTTGCAAGTCTTAATGCCGTGTAACTTTTTCCTGCTCCTGCAACACCGCCTAGAAGAACTTTAACATAGATATTCTCTCTCTGTGCCTTTTTAAATTGCATTGCCATATTAATTTAATTACCTCACTTTATTATGTATTAAATTTTATATTAAAAATAATATAATCTGTTTAAGAGTTAGCCTTCTACTTTTGGAATAACAATTGGTTTATTCTTAGTTCTGCAAGATTCACATCTTAATGGCAAACTGCCGAATTTCGTAATAAAATATACCGCATCATTATCTGTAAGCTGATACATTTTCCCACATTCTTTACAGATTCTATGACTTACTCTACGGTGTGGGCAGAAATCCCTTTTAATGGCTACTTTAGCTTGTACCTCACTTGAAACTTCTACAACAGAATTGTCTAGTTCTTCTTTAAGCATTTTGTTTACCCCTTATTTATTATATTTTGATTCCGTAAATTTTAAGCAATCGTCAGTTTCTTTTTGAATTTTAATGTCCAATGCATCAACAATCTTATTCTCATAGACAACTTCATTGTTAATCCATTTAACAAATGTTAATAGTTTCTTAATATAAGATTCATGAAGATTCATTTTGATAAAATCCTGTTTAATCTTATATTTACGCTTTACTAAATCACTACCGAACTCTTCATCGAAAGTGTCTTCTGGATGACATACGGCAACTGCTCTAATTTTTTTACCCTTGTAATAACCATCTGCAATTGTGACCTTGTTCTTTTTGTCAAATTTAATTTTCATACTAAATAAATTTCCCCTTATTTTTATTTATTGGTTTATCTCTCTATATATATTATAGTATAATTAGTTTTGTAAGTCAAGGGATTCTAAATTAATTATACTAATTAAATTATTAACAAGATGCTTTTAAATATTCCATTATATTTTATTTAATAGCTGTACGCATCTTTAATCTATATATATTATAATAGGGTTAATTTTTATACCGTAACCCTATTATACGCTTCTGAATTTAAAACCTTAACCATTGCTTCATATGGAGAATAACCCATGCATTCAAGGATTGATTTAAATGTACTTGCTGATTGACCGCTTGCTAATTGTACACCCTTATAATCTGATTGTGCATGAAATACGTCGTGTCTGCTACTAACATTCCAGAATACTATGTTAGGAATTTCGTATCCTGCGCTGTTAAATTTGGCTTTCATTTTGTCGTAGAAAGTCCAGTGTCTCATATCGGAACAAACGTCAATTTCCATATCAGAAATAACAATGATTGCTTTAGGCATTTGCTCATAAGGTACGTTATTTTTTAACGCTGTAGTCAATACCTTATCGAATGCGGCTTCAAGATTAGTGTTATTATCCCAATGTGTCTTAATAACGTTCTCAATCTTTTCGTACAATGAAGCACCTTTTAACTCTACAAGTTGTGGTTTATTGCTGAAACTCATGAATAGGTTTTGGAATGCACCTTTATTTCTCTCTGCAAAATAAGTAGCAAGCCCAATTGAAGTTGCCATAGGTCTGCCGCTCATAGAACCAGATACATCAGCCATAACTAGTATGTTATTTTCGCCCTCTACATAGTTAGGTAATGCATTCCATTGTGCTTCTAACACAGGGTCAAGGCTGTCTGAATAACTACGAAGATTTCCACCCCACATCATTGCCATACCCAAATACTTTTCAGTAATATCATATGGGAACAATGTTGATGCATTGATTTTTGCTTCACCCTTAGTGACTTTACCCATGTAGTCAGAAAAACCATCTAAATCATGACGAGAAAATGCCTTACGGTAAATGTTCATAGCCTTAGATGGTACTTGCTCATAGTTAATATCAGTCCACTTATTTGATGACATATTAATTTCAGTAACATTGATATATGCTCTTAAAGCGGAAAGAACGTGTCTATATTCTGGAATAGACAAACCTAGATTTTTCGCTGTTAATTTGCCAAGTTTGATAGTTTCTGCGGAACTTGCATTGCAAGATTTTAGCCACTTAGCTGATAAAGAAATAGGCTTGTTTGCTTTCATGTTTTTAATATCTGAAATTACTTGCTTTTGGACAAAATTCCACATATCCTTTTCAACAGGAGTACCCACTAGGCAATATAAGTCATCAAATCTTCCGAAATATGCAATATTCTCGATGTTTTTCTTTACGATTTCTGGATAGTTTTTAGCAAGGAATTTCCAGATTACTTTAGGGGTATTACGTTCACCTTGTCCACCCTCACGGATATCTCTGCTATAAAAACTCATTTTAGTTGCAAGCAACTTATCTTCTGCGAAAGCCATGCTGAAAAGTCTTTCAATTTCACCGTCTGTACGAGAACGAAGTGCGCCAATTGAACCGAATAAATCAACTAGTGAATTTGAAGTAGATTTGATTGCTTCACAACCATTTTCTGTGAAAGTTCTGTTTTCCTCTTTTTTTAATCCATCAATTAATAAATTAGACATTTTTCATTTCTCCCTTTAATTTTAATTTAGACATTCTTCTCTAAATTCTAGCCACTCTTTTTATAATATAAAGCTATCATTTGATTGTTTTGCTGTAAGTGACTAAAATTAATAGGTGTGTTTAATGCAAACGGTAGGATTCGAACCTACACCTTGAAATTGAAATTTTCATCATTTTTTTTAATTGCTGTTAATGTCTTACCACAAAGACATTTTAAATAAATGCGACCATCACACCGCGTTTGCATATTAACAAGACACATTTTAAATTATTAACAGTAATTTATTTTTTAATAGCTGTTAGTGTCTTTTTATTTTTTAGGGGTCTATATATATTATAGTATAATTTCCGACGGAAGTCAAGTAAATTGAAAATTTATTTTTTTTATTTAATGGGCAATATCTAATTCAAATAAATTACCTAATAATGTCTTAATTAATATATTAAATACAAATGCTTGTCCGAATGTAATATGTACTAAGTAAAACATATTAGGAATAAAATAATTCCAACACAACATAATAATAAGACTTTCACCAGTTAATAATATCAAAGATATAAAAAAATTAGTTAATAATTCTATTATTATATCTCTTTTACTCATAATAATACCTCAATGGGCATACTCATCGGATGTATGAATTAACAATATATCATCATACAAGTCTTGACCCCATAGTTTTCTATATTTATTTTTAGATTTTTCAGTAACATTAAAATATGGTTGCATATGATACTGAATGTATGTACAAATATTTATAATAGAATCTTTATTAAATTCAGCGTTTGCTAAATAAAACATTGCTAAATAAGCCCCAACATTTTGATGATTATAATAATGCGCTCTGTCGCTAGGCTCTCCTCTAGTATTAAAAAATGTTTGACAAAAAGGTTTTCCTATGTCATGTAAACCACCTGCTGTACATAATTCTAAACTTGCATTTTGATTTATTAAATAGTTATAACATTTTGTCATATGACCACCAAGGGTTAATGTGTGGTTAGGATTTTGTTGGTCATAATCATTTAACTCTTTTAAGTCCTTTAAATCATAATTTAAAGCTTGATTATTATAATGTATATCTATTTTATCCCAACCCTCAAAATAAGCAGGAAAATTAAAGTTTAAATACATTCTATGAATTGCTTCATCTGGTATTCTACGTTCTCTATTACTGTTGTTTATTAAACATTGTTCATAAGGGGTAGCCATAATTACGCATTTTTTATAACAACATATATTTCTAATTTGTTCTAAAAAAGCTATCCTACGCTTACAAGATAAGTTACAAGCATCATAGATTACATTTCTATTGTTTCTTAAATCTGAAATAATACGTCTATGTAGTTCATTGAATAGTTCGTTATTATCACCTTGTATATTTTCATCTCCATATAATTCTGCTCTTAAAGCATCCGAAGAATGGACTTTATATGCTGACGAATAATCTGTATGTAATCTTGTATATGTAGATTTTCCAGAACCTGCAACCCCCACTAACATCATAAATATTTGCATTTGCTTTCACTCCTTTATATAATCTTGTATTTTTACTACTTTAATATTTTTTAATTCTGATATAGCTAATTCTCTAGGGACTAATTTACCAACTGTATTATATCCACCACCATCTATAGATGTGCTAGTTGATATTGTCTTAAATTTATCAATGTTTAAATTGAACCAATCTCTAGTTTCTGGCATTGGAAGTATATGTAATTCTTTTTGGTCTACAAAATAATAGAAAATATAATCTGCGCTAGTATACATAAAACAGCCTAAAGTATTTTTTGTTTCATTGCTGATTGTTTCAAAAAAATAATTGCCTGTCCTATAATATCTATCGCCTTTAACTTCTACTGTTGTTACTTTAGTAACTAATCCATTCTTAGAACGAACCCACAACATATCAATATCTGGTGTCATATATTTTCTATCATTTTCTACATTAATTACAGCTATAGTTTCTGGAATTGATTTTAGAAATTGTTCTAATTCTAGTGATGCCTGTTTAGCAACCGTCATCACTTCATTCATAGTATAACTATTAATTATTCATCACCACCAAAATATTGTATTGGCAAATTAAAACTGATTAATGATGGTTCGATAACACAATTTAATATTTCCTTAAAATTATCTTCATTTTTGTAACAATTCTCTATTACAACTAAATCAGTTTTATAATAGCCATCTCTCATATTTGCAAATCTATTAAAGCATAAAATATAGAAGCATTCATACATGTATTCTGTAGTACTATAAAACTTTTTTACAAATATCGGCTCTCCAAGATTAAGTTTCCATAAGTATCTTTCTAATTCAGCTTCATTTTTATAATATATCATCATATTAAATTGTCTCATAATTTCCCCTATATCTGCTCATAAACACAAATTATTTCATTCTGTTTCTTTTGGTAATCTATAATATGGAAACCATTGTCAACTATATTTTCTTCATTATCGTTTATATCTTCTTCATTATCAAATGAAACTTTAACACTTACAATATGCATTTTTATCTCCTATAAGCCTTTATCTATAATGTTTTTTTCGATATGTTTCTTGATAATATCCCTAGACAAAACGATGATTTTGTCCTTGACAGAGTAATCAATAGTTGATTCGTTAATTTCTAATAAGATTTTTTCTCTCAAAATTTTTCCATTAGCTATAAATTCTGAACTTAGAAATTTAGCATCATCTAACGACGGAATATTAAGTTTGTATTTAATGATAAGACTTTTAACATCACCAGTTGGTTTAAAACATAATTTTAAATTAATTTTTTCAATGAAATATTGGTGCATAAGGCATAATAGTCTGAAATTATGACTTAATTGTTTACCGTCATATCCCCATTTTTCTATCTTAGCCATCGTAGCGGGGTATGGGTGACACAGTGCGGCATCTTTCTCACACATCATGCCGTATATTGCCCTCATGAATTGACCTCTTAGAGCGTACACTAAGTCATCTCTTAATGCCATTATTTTAGAAATCTCACCAGTAAACTTATCATCAACTACAAAATAATCAGTATATAGAGTTTCGACATATGCGGGATTAGCTTTTACTAGAGTATCGATATATGTACGAATATCTTTAACATCAACTTGTCCAAATTCTGTTTGTTTTACAAAAGAAATTGGTTTGCTATTATAAACTAAATCATCCAGATTTGGGATTATGATTGCCTTTGCATCAATATCAGACGTATATTCATTAGTGTAAATGTCTAAATCGTAATTTTGTGAACCATATAGAAATACTGCCGCAACCGTATAACCATCTGATTCTAAAATACTTTTAAATTTATGTAGAACTTCCATTATTTTATCTGCATCAATTAATCTCATTTTGTTCTCCTTTTATTAAGTCAAATCATCTTTTTCAGCTTCTTTATTAAGCCATCCTAAAATATGTCTCGCGCATTCTGAATCGCTGTTTGTTGGGCATAAACCTTTGCAAATGGCATAACAACTTGCCCCATCTAAAAACCATTCTAGTTCAAGAGATAAAGAATTATCCGACATACCTTTAATTCTTTCATAATTAGTCATGTTGTTCTCCTTTAATTTAAACTGGCTCTGTTGTATTATATTTGCATTCATAGCATGGTCTACCTTTTTTAAAATTACATTTATAATGTAATTTAGGATTATTGCAAATAATTTCACCATAAGGTTCTTGACAATAACATATTATTTCTGATTTATTGTTATTATGAAAGCACATATGAATTTTTTTTATAATATTTATCAATTTATTTTTATTTTCCTTTTAAGATTCATCTGGATTATCTGGCTGTTTTAATTCTATACCAAGTATACATCCTATATCATAAGCCGCCCATGATAAAGCGGATTCGAAACCATCATCAAAGCAATCGCAAAAATTACCTTCTGACCGTTCATATGTCCATCCAGTATTATATTGTTTGTAGTTATCTTTAACCCATTTTTTTAATTTATCTAATACGTCTTCACTCATTAGTCTTATTCTCCTTCGGTATATTCGCTTAAACTAGCAATTACTTTTTTATGTAATTTACTAGTCATAGTATTAACTTGACTTTGTGTAGCTACATGAAACCCACACAAAGTAATTGCGTGACGAATACCTTCAAGAGATTCAGCCTTATCTCCAAGCGTATATCCTTGATTCCTTGCTTGTGTCTCTAATGTATCTTCACATATACCGTAATAAAATCCTATTTCATCATTCATTTTTATTTTCCTTATATTATGTTAAATATTTTATTTGTTTCCCATGATTATTAGCATATTCAATTTCAGATTTAGTGCTATTTCCAATATATCCATCTACATTAATAACAAATATTTCGTCAGCCATATCAATTTTACGTTTATGCATATCGTCAAGCATTTCTTTAATTCCTTCTGACCATACCTCATTATCACCAGAATGACCAAATAAACCTACAGAAATCACTATGTGACCTTTAAGTGTTAATTCCTTCTGTATTTCATAAAATTTATCTTTAAACTTTGTACTACCACATAATGTGACTACTTTATAAGTACCTACCATTTTTAATTTTCCTTATCTTTTATTAAATTAATATAATAATCTAGCCCTAATTTATAAATATATCTTAAATTTTCAGCGAAATAACCATAAGTTCCGAATGAAACAGATGGTTGCAATTCAATTAAAAATGTCTCAAGATTTGAATTTACACCGAAATCTGCTATATAAGATTTTGGTCTTGAGTTATCAGTCATATATCTATTGACAACTTTTTGGATAAATTGTGCATCTGGTAAAATTACTGGATTTCCATCGTAATATTGAATGCATTGTATTTTATCATTTAATACAATAACTCTGTATTCTGATAATATTTCAACAATAGAGGAAAGAACATAATTATGGTCTCTTTCGATAAATCCTTGAATCATATCAATATCGCCGTTAAATGAAAAATTCTTTAACTCCGTCGCATCTTTAATAAAATATCTACCATTTTTTGGAATATCTTTTCCCATTACGAAATGATAATCACGTTTTACGATATCTTGATGTAAAAGTACACTAGGTATCTCAATGGGTGGCATCTCATTACTGCCGTATACTCTTTTTAGAAATGTCTTAACAAAATCTAAATCTCCAACTGGTATAGCATCTTTTAATTTATAATCGCTTATTCCATATATATCAAAAGTTGATATATATGTATCTTGACGACTATGCACTAATAATTTTTCCATTTGATATATTTCAATTTCATCAGTATCTTGTAAAATAAAATACATATTATCACTTCCCTATATATATTATAGTATAATTTAGTTGATTTGTCAAGTAAATTAAAAATCTAATTATTTAATTTACATTTATTAACAGAATTAATCATACACTGTAAGTCTCGTTCTTCTTCACCAGAGATATAATCTAATGCATCTTGATATTTTTTCATATCAATTTCTGTTTGCATAGATACCACTTCAAGGTCAGTATTTGTACAATCTGAACCATCTCTTAGTACTTCTTTTAAGCAATTCTTAAATTCTTCATTAGTACAATTTTCACTTTCTTCGAAGTCAAAATTTATTTCAAGTAAAACTTTCATTATTCTAATGATTCCTTTTCTATCTCATCAATATTATTTTTTAAATATTTTGATACTTTTTGGTATCCTTTTGTATTATATTCTTCGTCAAAACCTCTAAATTTAACTCTAGCAGGATAAGCACTAGATATACTACCATCCTCTTCTACTTCAACCGTGATAGCCCACCCAAACGTATGTAATAGCATATTAATCCACCAGAGCAAACCACTGTCTCTAAATTCTCCCCATGTTCTTTTATCAATCATTTTTAAATCCTTTCATATTGCAATATGAATTTATATTTTAGAATTAATGAAAAAAGATATCAAATATTGATTCTTTTTTATATGTTATTTCTGGTGGCTCTGGTTCTTCTGACGACAATGAACCCAAAGGCTCACCATGTTCAAGTTGCCAAAGCATCCAATCTAAATCAGTTCCCCAAACAGGAGAACGTGTACCTGTCCAATCATTACGTAATTCCATTCCACTGTTATATGAATATTTTTTATATGGATTAACTGATTTATTAGTTGTTATCTCATCTATTTTTTCAGAAATAGAACTACTATATTTTTCATGCCTTGTTATTTTAACTTTCATATTATTAATCTCCATAATCTATTTTTACTAAATGACACTTTATATATCCCCAATTACTAGGTTTACAATCCGACATTAGGAAATCTTTTAATTCATCATATTTATATTTACGTTCTAATTCATATTGTAAATAAATTGATGTATTATAACTATTATCTAAAATTTCTGCTCTTTGCATAATTAAAAATAATCCTAATTTATCACAAAATAATACTTTTGCTAAATCAAAATGTTTTCCAGACCATTTTTTTTCTTGTAAATTTGATAATATTCCATGCAGAAATAAACGATATTCTTTATTAGTTGGCACTTTAATTACAAAATATTTAAATACAAATACAATTCTTGTTGCCCCACATTCTATTTTTATATTAAAATCCCCTACACCAAATTCAAGTTTTATTCTTTAAGTACACCTATTAACATACCAACTAGAAGCCCAATAAGATATATGATTAATTGACCAATGCCACCTAATGTAACAAGAAGTGCATCACCTTGTACAATTGCGAGAGTTGCGCATACTGTAAAAAATATAATCTGTAATGCTATGGTTATGACAAACACTTTATCTTCAATATCTAAACTTACAAATTTTTTCATTTATTTATTCCTCTAAATCATAGAAAACTTTTTCTAAGACTTCATGCACACAAGTTGAGATGCCACAATTACCAGATTCTTGCATTTCTCCCATTTTATCCCAAAACATTTTATTAGCTATCTCATTTGAATTAAAAAACGATACAACAGTGTCCCACGCATTATAACCACAAATTAATTGATGAAATTTATGTTCCAATGCGTTTGATTCCACAGAATATATTGGATATGTATTAGTAATATTTTTCATTTTCATATGTCCTCTTTCTATATTTAATTCCAATATACGAATAAATAATATATGATATATATCCAACCTAAAAAACCATGTAAAATACACCATCCGATACTATGCCATTTTGCAAATGAGATAATAGCGGCTATAACATTACCAACACCAATACCACTTGAAACAGTGCCACCATCGTTATTATTACTCGACATAATTTTACCTCTTTTCTATGATACCCTGTGCATCATCTTCAAAAATTGTTAAATAGTGTTTATTATGGTTAGTTTTAATTATGTAATAACAATAATAATTGCTATCTACAAAATTAATACTATAATTACATCCAGATTTAAAGGTAAAATTTCCATTATCTGATTTCATACTACAAAGTAGTTTACATTTATTTTTTCCCATTTTTAAGTTCCTCTCTAATAGCCATTAATCTTGAACAAAATTCTTGACGAGTTAATACAGTTTCGTTCTTCTTATGTTTACCTAATGAATGCGTTAGATTAGCATTTCCAGTAGCCAATAAAGCCCTTGCAAAGCCGTTATTCTTAGACAATGAATTATAAGCCCTGTCAAGTAAACCTTGATACTCTTGACTGTCTCTCTTGTATTCTACACCTTGCCAATATAGCACTTGCTTAGTCCACCAGTTCTTGCCGTATCCCTTTTTCTTTGCCCCAAATCCAACTAGCTTGCAAATTTCTACTTGCATATCCACGCTTTCATATTTTAGACTTTGTAGCCAACCTTCCATGCTGTTGCACAAAATCCCATCCATATAAAATGGATGGGGTGCAAAATTGGATAATGATGCCGCAGGATACGATTTTCCACTACCAATATCCATTTTTATATACCTATTTCTTTCTTTTATAAACCCCACTGTAATAAGAAATCATTGCTTACACATTTGAAAGATATACCTAAATCGTAATTTCTATATACGTAACCTTCTCTTAACGTATCATAAATATTAGATTTACCAGTTGAAAATGCCATAAGTTCATCAATCGTGTCTGGCAATATGTATTCAGTCTCAACGATAGGAACAAATTTAATACCATAATTAGAAAACAAATCCTTTGCACTCACGCTATCAATCTTGCCGTTCTTTTCAGTGATTAAATTAAAAGCATAAAAATCTCTACCCTTGATATGATACTTATTCTTTTGAATTGTTTCGCCAACTGTCTCGCCTTGTAACGTTATGTAATCATTATCTTTAATTAATTTTCTTAGAACTGATTCTACATTATATTTTAAAGCCATTTCCCAATACACGTTATCATCGTAAAAACATTTCTTAGATGGTGTTGGCTGTGCAACAGAACGAGAACAAATTATAAACTTATACTTCTCTTTTTTGAATATCTTGTATAGTAAACCTTTGTTTGCTTTCTTTAGTGTGAATGTAGTTGAAGTACCATCCAACTTCTCCGTAACCATGAATGGCTCTTTATTTTTAAGTACACTAGGCATATTCTGTACTCTTTCCTCGTCGGTCTTAACAACCCAATAAGGGAACTTATTCGCATTAACCTTTGGTCTTAAAATATGTATCACAATATTCTTAAACCACTGATGTTTGATTAAACGCTTGAACAACTTATTCTTAAATAGTTTCTTGTATCTGCCTTGAATCCTTGTTAACAAATCAACCTTTGGCGCTTCGTAATCCTCTTGAATCTTAGTAATACCTAGAATATCTGTGACATCTTCACCAATCTTATGATTACCATCTAGTAAGATTGATATTGGTAATACTAACCCTTGACTTAACGTATTACGCATTTTCATGCTTTTTACTTTAAAGCCCTTACCCTCTAGGAACTCAAATTCTGGATTATCAGATGGAACTCTTGAATCAATTTCTATGTAAACACCTAAATCGCCATCTTTAAACTCGTCTTTTTTAGTAATAACATTCCAACCTAAGACATTGACTTGCTCGATTCTATCAGCACCCATGATTGGTCTGATATTATATACTTTCTCTACGTGTGCTAATACCCTTTCCATTTTCTATCATCCTTTTTTATTTAATATTTGTATTGCTTTATTTACATCTGTTTCGTTTAGTCCTAAACCATTGTACCAAGACGTTTTAACCCAAAATTTATCATATCCATATTTTTCCCAATCAAAATGGTCATCATCAAGTATTACAAATGATTCTATGTTATCGTGATTATCTAACCAATATTTAATTTCTTCTTCTCTTTTTCCCGTCGGACTTACATAAGTTGATGACATAATTTCAATATTATATTTCTGTAATATCTTAATAAATTCTTTACAGAAATCCATACATTCGTTATAATTAATTGACCAACCATATCTCCAACTTGATGACAATACTATTTTGCAACCAGTAGAATCAATAATATTTTTTAGAAATGGAAGTCTAGTCTCGTCAATATCATTATACCTATCTTTTCTGTTTTTGAAATAACTCGATGAGTTTAAAACTCCATCTACATCTAAAAATATTATTTTCATTTTTTATTCCTTATAATAATCTTTTAATTTTAGTAATATTAATTGGTTCATGTATTATATACTGCCACCATGCTAATTTTTCTACTAGTTCTGGATGCTTATTTATATCATAATTTACTTCCAATAATACACTACCATAACTTAAAGCTATTGACGGCTCTATTGATAAATATGTGAATCTACCATTTTCAGTTATACCAAATAAGTACCCATCTTTTTGTATTTGATTCCAATTATTTTCTGATGTACCATGATATAACCATAACATTTTATTTTACCTCACAACTTAACAATAACTTCTTATAATTGTTTTTAGCATATTCATAGGCTTGTCTATAATCAAGTACATCATTATTATAAGAAAATTTATATTTATTCTCTGGACGTTTATTAAATTGTATAATTTCTGATAATTCAATCTCATCTAAATCTACAAATTTACAAGTAATATTTTCTATGCTCATTGGAGTATCTAAGACAATATGGTTTTGAATATATATTGCAATATTAACCCCTACGTAATATGTAATAGAATTAGTATCATTGATATCGAAACTTCTCGGTTCTACAATAATTGGTGTACCTTTATAATGCATCATCTTAATTCTTCTCTTACCCTCATTAGAATCTTTCCTAGCTTGTTCTCACCCACTCCATTGACTGTGCCCCAAATATCATCACCATGCTGATTCCCTTCTTCTAAAGGCTCATTCCCCGTAGCTAACAGCAATCGTTTAAGGTCTTCATGTTGTTCAAACTTAGCTTTTACAACTTCATACATAACACTATCTTTGATATTTTCCCAAACAGGTGTTAGTTTAACGCTTCTACCTCTTGATTTTGCTTTTGACGGTGACATAGTACAGAACTTAATTTTCTGTTCCAACTGTGAACATTTCATAGATTGAAAAGCCGCTTCGCTATTTTGAAATGTTAGTCCTCTATATGTAACTTCCGTTTCATAGAAATTGCTTAAAAAGAAATACTGACCTCTAAATTCGTTAATTGCCATTTTTAATCATCCGTTCTTTTTTTTATAATACTTCATATAATACATCTTGAATTGAATCTAATAATTCAGATTTATCTATTCCGTATTCGTCTAAAAATTCTTTTAAATAAGTCCCATGTATCATCTTATCAATAATCATTTCAGAAATATTATCAACATCATATCCACTTATTTCAAAATCTTCTCCTAAACGAACTTCTTTACCATAATTTTTTCCGCTTAAAATTGAAACAGAATTATTATTATTAACAAATCCTTTAGTCCCTTTTGGGATTATGACTTCTTCGTTTAGAATAGCCGTATAGGTTATAAAATCTTTTGGAAATATGAATTTTTGTCCATAACTTATTTTAATCATTTTTTTTAACTCCTTATATATTTGGGAAAATATAATTTGCAACTTTCATTAAAGCTTTATATAAATCCCCACGGTCATCATATAATTCGTAATTATCATTTACGCGCTTATAAACACACGCTTCATTATTTGCATTGTTAAAAATCTTGAAATCTTCATCTTTTAAAATAAAATCCATGTGTAAAGTTTTTACTAATATTCTGAAAGCTTCTTCACATTCGATATCTATATTTACAACAGTTTTACATTTTACATCTACTTGCATAATTATACCTTCATTCTGTTACGAATTTTCTGGCATTGTGTGTTAATTCAGTTAATGTTTTAGGCTCAAAATCATTAACATCTACCCCTACGTTATAAGCATTCTTGCAATATGCCCACGGGTAGTTATGATAAAATGAAGGGTTATCATGTACATGACCAAATAGGTCAATTGAATTATGGTAAAACCCATTCCATTCAGCCATAGGGTAATGACATAAAATTACTTTATTATAATTATCTTCAATCTCTTCATATTTCTTAACCCATTTGAATAGACTTAAATCAAAATTTCTATCTTTTAGAAATCTATAATCATGGTTTCCCTCAATTAAAAATTTCTTACCTTTAAGACGACTAATAAATTGGTTAGCCATTAACCCGTTTCCCCAAACAACATCACCTAAAATATAGACCTCATCACTTGCTAGGATTTTCTGATTCCATTTTAAAATAATAGTCTCGTTCATTTCTTCAATTGATTTAAAAGGTCTATGACATAAAGTCATAATATTTGCATGATTAAAATGCAAATCGCTTGTATAAAATTTCATATGTATTAACCTAACCTTTGTCCACATTGATTACAATATACATTCATACTTATTTCTGTGTTACCACAATTTGGGCATGAGCATGAATAATTATCATAAATTGGTCTTTTTGCGATATCTCTTCCAATTGCATTTACTGCGATTTTCATATAATCTTTTGTAAGCATAGCGCCATTTTCAGCCGCATCTTTAAAAAATAATAAAGCTTTCTCATCGTTACTCATTTTGTTCTCCTTATGTATTAAGTTTTTTATCTTCAACTATATAATCAACAAGTTCTGGATTAACCCCTTGCCATGAAAGTAAATTTTTTTCCATTTTAGTTTCAAGAACATCTTCAAAACTATATGTGATATCAAAACCAAATGCTCTCATCACACAACGATAACAACGCTTATTTGGGCAATATGTACCATCGTCAAATATTTGGCTATCATCCCCGTACTTCCAGAATAATATAGCCGCACCAATACCAGAACTTCTTGAAATTCCCGCATCACAATGAACCAAAATTGTATCAACTTCGTTTTCCCAACGCTTTACAAATTCAGCTATTTGATTAGCTTGTTCTTGTGTTATACCACCATTGTCATCTTCAACATCATCAAATTGCCAATGACCAATAGCCTTAATTTGAGGATTTTTAAAAAATCTATTTGGGGCATCACCATAAGTATGAATTGAAATAATTGCAGTTGTTGGTATATTTTTTAAAGCAGAATAAGTTTTTGCCTTGTTCCTAGATAACACAACCACTTCTTTCATGGAGCATCACCCCTTTATTTTCTATTTTTATCAACAAAACATTCTTTAACAAATATAGAATTATGATTTGAAATAATTCCATAGACACAACATCCGTTAAAATCCGTTCTACGATTTATGACCTTATATTTATCGATTTTTGACAAACTTCCAACACTTCTTGATACTGGTTCAAGTGAGCATTTAATTGGTTTAATATAAATGTATCCGAGTTTATCATTTTCTTCACATGTATTCGTATGCAGAGGATTATAATATCCATCTGAATAGTACAAATCATCCATAGAATCCAAAGTATATCTATACTCATTATTACTATCATCATGATGGGCTTCTTCATCTGTACTTCTACATATAATTCCATCTAAGATTCTATGATGATTATAAATAGATGCTTCAAATGTATTACCTACCCCACCTGTTACATAAACAGGCTCATTATCAAACGTTGATGATGGCATAATTATTTCCTTTCGCTAAACACTTTCTTAACTGTCTCTGAAATCAATTTATTGTCAGCCTTACCTTTTAAAAGTGAAAAGTAAGTTTTCATTGCAGTACCAATGTTATCTCCTGCGGTCTTAGTCACATTGATTCCTTCTGAAATAATTTTATACAGTTCTTGTTCCGTCATTTGAGTAGGTACATAGCTTTGAAGATAAGCTTTTTTATTTAGGCATGAAGTCTTAATGTCTTCCCTGTTTTCCACAAACTCCAATGTCTCATTAATCTGCTTAATCTCTTTGCTGATAACTTCAATAATTTCCGCATCAGTCAGTTCCCTTTTCAATTCAATGCTTTTGTTTTTGATATTAGAAAGAACCATTCTGATACATAATTTAATATCAGTGTTGTCTTCTCTGATTGCCTTGATTAATTCAATTTGTAATTTATTTAACATTTTTTTTATCTCCTAATTTATTTCTTGTTTATATTATACATTATTTTTGTTTATTTGTCAAGTAAATTAATAATTTAATTTTTCTTGAAGTTTTTTATTAACCATTTTAATTACTTGGTCTACTCTTTGTTTAGAAACACCATACATATCACCTATTACTTTATAAGTAATATCTATATCGTCCTCTTTGCTTTTCAACCAAGTCATATAAATTTTCTGTGTATTATCGCTATATCTGCTAATATTTTTTTTGATATTAGAGACAAGTTCATTTTTGCTTTCTTCATCTTCAATGTCTTTTTCAACATTAGCATTATTATCCACTACACTATTACCTTTAGTTTCAGAAGTTAACGGAAATACATCATCCAAACTATCTTGATTTAACATTGTGGCAATATTATTAAAATCAGACCTTGAACATGCAATGTCACAATTTCTGAACATTTCATCGTATGACATATCTTTGTTTTTTATAATATAGTTCTTAATCTCAATAGCCTTGCTACATGGACTAATGCTGATATTATCTATGTAGATATCCATGTGCTTTAACCTATTCACAATGGCTGTATAACAGTTAGTAGATAGCTTACCTTTAGTCTCATCATATGTTCTTATAGCGTTTAGTAGGGCTTCTGAACCTATTTGATACATATCATCATAATCTTTGTCAACTCTAAAA
>Ga0302206_1000010_pt1 | contig 93512 bp, 95 predicted proteins | sample II_Fen_E2_1_FD_194581 | JGI IMG/M metagenome (GOLD analysis project Ga0302206, IMG submission 194581) | Peat permafrost microbial communities from Stordalen Mire near Abisko, Sweden - II_Fen_E2_1 | ecosystem: Environmental > Terrestrial > Soil > Wetlands > Permafrost | place: Sweden: Abisko...
TCCGGCGATAATTATTGCAACTTCTGTTTGCAGGTCTTTTGAGTCTTTGTAGGCTTTTGTCGACTTAACTGCGGTTGCTAATTCCAAATCTGTTGACTTTGTACCTTTCAATAATGAAGTCACTTTTGCATTTGCTGCAAATCTGTAATTTAATAGTGATAAACGAAATTTACTCATGATTTTGATAATTTAGAGTGTTATTTATAAATTGGTGGTTTTAGCGTTTAATCTACCACGCTTAAAGATTTTTTTATTCTTCTATTGGCATTCCTGGTTTGTTTAGCTCTTGTTCTATAGTGGCTACTGGTTTGATATTTATTAATATTAATCTACATTCTTTTGGGTATATATACCTGGTTAATCGTATTACTTCTGATGTTTTTAGATCTGAATAAATACTTACTACCTGTGCGTATGTTTCGTCATAGAATATATAATTTGCCGATAACTTTTCTGTGACTCGGGTTGATAATTCATTTTTTGGAATTGATGTCCCTGCTAAAAACTCTGCTTTTTCTATTCGTTTACCTTCTTTAATCCCATTCACTTTTGTTGTCTGTGTTACTACCGAAAACAAAAGTATGCAGATTATCACTACAATTGCTAATAAAAGATTTTTCATTTAAATTGATTTTAAATTGTTAATACTAATTTGTGGCAGCCTAGGGATTCGAACCCGTTCTTTCCGCTGTCTATCACAGTGCTCTCATACTATGTAGATACTGCCTTGTGCCATTATCTTTTTAAGATTTCATTCCAATATTGGTATCCATCTTTTGTTTTCGCCCAATCAAACGCTCTTGCTATGAAAGTTCTCCAATGTTTTAGTTTATTTAAATACATTGCTGAATCCATTGTTCTCCAAGTGGTAATATCCACACATTCTGTTGCGTGAATGCAAACTGGTCCAGGAGCGCTTTCAGTACCTACTCTTAATAGGTATGCTCTTAGTTCTTTAATGAATTTTGCTTTAATCCTTAATCTTTTGAGTTTTAATTCAAAATCTGGTTTAAATTGGATGTTAATTTGTTGTTTTGACATACTAAATTGATTTTAGATTGTTGATTAATATTTTAAAACACCCATACATTAGTTGTAAAGCGGAACCATGGTTCTATTATTCGCCTTATGTATGGGTGTTAATGTGTTTAGTTACTTTCTTTTCCGTATTCGTAAGTTTTATTATGCAGTATTTACAGGCCTGCGCGTGTCCTGCCACATATGTGACGGCGTTGTACTTCGATTTCACTAATATTGGTAAGTAGCAAATAATAGGTAGGAACTTTATACCCCACTATTGAGCCTCCACGGCGCCTATACGGTTATAATACGCTTTTTATTTGTTACTTATTGTTCCCAGTGACTCAATCAAGAGTCGGTTAATGACCGATTATCGGCGAACATTTACTTTTACTGGTTTGTTGGACCGACTGTCTAAGATTAATCTGCCTTTCGAGCTCCTCTTAACGGTAGCATTGCATTGCTGTTTGCATTTCACTTTTTTTTGTTTTCATCTGTAATACTACAGATATATCCGTTCTTCTGCAGTCACGGACTATTCCTAGTTAGTACTTTCCGGGAGTTTTGGCTAGGGATAGGATTTTAGATTGGTAGTTAATACCTTTCTAGCACCATTTCTTTTCAGCATTTCACTGAGCTTTAGGCAAGCGTTGTTTTTCTAGTTTCATCAGCTTCTACTAGTAGGCTGTACATATTTGTGGTTCTTAACCAATCATTAGCGTCTATCCCTCGGATTACGTAACTAAGTTTTTGTTAAGTATTGGATTCGTCAACTTAACTTCTGGACTCATGCCAAGTTTCTCCAGTTTGAGTTCTTAACTAATCATCAACTTCTGAATGTCTGCAGTTTAGTTGCAACCTCTTAGCCGATTTAATACGGCACAACTAATACAATACGAATACCGTTATTAGCCACCAGTTTAACATTTACCCAATTTAATGTCGGTACGTTGTTGTCGTTTTGTTTGGTCTAAAGCCATCAATCAAACTGGTCCATCTACTGTAAATAGTCATAAATCATTGGACTATAATGCTGGACTTTGCTCACGATTTTCACTATGAGCGATCGTGAATTGTTAATCTTTTCTAATCAACTGGTTATATATAATTCCCATCCGCTCCGCCTAATTCAAATCAGGGTGTAACCTTATCAGTGTTATCCTAATTCGACACTGGTTCAGCTGCGTCATACGTCCATAGAAATTATAAAATAACGAGTAATTAACTTGAGAATTATGAAATTGCTGCCTTAGTTAACTCAACAGCACTTTTTCACTTACTTATCGCATCACTGCGTCCCTATGAAGTATAGTTCGGGATTCGTCTTTATTTATAGCCCATCCACGTTTTATATCTATTTTGTACAGTCAAGCGCATTACTGCTTTGTCAATATTATATATAGTATAGTCTACCCTTTGGAAGTAGTTTCACGACGTGTTAGCCAGAAATAGTAATGCAAGACGATATTCTTGCTGTCGAGTGGTCATCCCACGTTATTATTACTATTTCTTTTGATCCATCCATGTTTTATTATTCAAGTACTCGCGACTCGTATTATGATATTCTTGAATTTATACAAATCCTAGTGTTATCATAGATTGCAATCGATATACAGCTTACTGCGTGTGTAAATAATAGTATGCCCTTTGGAAGCATTCCCTGACATGTTAACCTGGGAGTCCCACCCGTTTCAGTTAGATTCGCCATCCTAGGCTACTGGTAACTGCTGCTGTTTTTGAAACTAGCTTAAAATTCTATTTTTGTTATATTGAATTATTTGTTTCTTTCTTTCACCATTTCATCGTATTCATTAGCAATATCCTGCTTTGATAATGATGAGTGAGTTTCTGAAAATTCTCTTATTTTTTGAGTTCTTTCGTTCTCAATTTGATTTTTGTTCTTAATAACCGGTTCATTGGTTTTAAGTGGTGATTCCAATTCATTAGCTGAAATAGGTCTTCTATCTGGGTAGTGATGTACGTTAGCTATGAATTTGCCGTCGTCCTTGTCTTCTATCCAAATGTCTAATTTTCTGGGTAATTGTTTGTGCATTATGCACCATCCTACTATTTCATAGAATAATAATATTAATGAATGTGATTTAAACTGTTTCATTTTTGATAATGAATTAAAGGTTATTGTTGTTATGATCTATTTTTTCCATCATTATATGGATTTGGCTTAATTTCTTTTGCATATTTGTATCCAATATAATATCCTTCTGCTGCATTTGCTTTTTTTGCGAGCCATGGGTATTCTAATTCTTTGCAATATGCAATTATTGTTGCTTTCCCTTCCATACCAATACATTCTTTTATGTCAGATACCCACATTTCTCTTGGAAATGTTAGTTTCTTTTTGCGTGGAGTTGAGGGTAGTTTGATAACAGTTTGCCAACTTTGCTTGTGATTTTCAATATGTATGCTATCACTATTTTTATATGTAGCATAATATGTTCCTTTCGTTGGCTCATGTTCAGACATTTTAAATCCAAACGATCTGTAAAATCCAATAATACGTTTTCCTTGCTTCTTGCTTGTGCACAATACACATGTTTCACGTAATGATTCTTTCGTATATTCCATATTATTTAATGGTTTTAAGAATCCATCTAATAGGATATACCCATGAAGTTCCATTTTCTGATGGAGTTTCAATACACTCTGTTCTGAACCAATTTTCTTTTTTTGTTACTAATTTTGGTTTTCTCCAGTCCAGTTTCTCTTCTTCTCCAATAAATACTTGCTCCATGTTTGGAAGTCTGTACATTGGGCCCCCAAGAGGTATCAGTTCGCATTCTTTTAGTAATGTTTCAAATCTTAACAATTTGATTCTTGCTCCTTGCTTAATTAACTTTGAATTATCTTTCACTGTAATTGATTTAAAATGTTAGATTATTGTAATATTGATTCCTTTCTTCTTTAGTTGCTTTTCTGTAGTTTTGCTTAAAGATGCTTTTTTTGCTCTCCCTCTAGCTGCTGAACTAGAAACAAATGAACTAATTTCAGCTAGTACTTGTTTGTCCCTCGTTTTCATTCTATTTAATGTTTTAGGATCAATTCTATCTTCGTATTTATTTGCTATTTTTATTTAGTTTAATAAACTTTTTTTAATGATGTCTATAACCTTGTTTGGATTAGCGTTTTCTGCTGTTATTCTTACTATGATTGGCATGTTACATTTAGCTTGATTTGCTAGTATGTCTTTTGCACAAGGGCTAGCGACCGAGTGTAGTTCTGGCATATATGTTCCTCTTTCGTCTGATGAATCTATCCATCCTGGTGTTCTTTTGCTCATTTGATATGAATTTAAATGTTTGTTATTCATCAAGTAATTGCCATAGTGACCATGTGAAAGCTAATGCTAATACTAATGCTAATAATACTATTGGTCCTCCTTTTGACACAAACAATCCTAGCCCTGCCATAATTTCAAGTGTTAGGATTACTCTTGCTATCACTTTCTTTGTCTCTTTATCCATTTTTAATAGGATTATACTAGTTAATATAGATAATGCCTTAAATGAGCTTAAAATGACTCAAAGAGCCATATAATCATCTAAGTTACTGAAAATATGAATTGTTAAATACCCTTTTGGGGGTAGAAGGGAGACTGTTCCCCTCATTCACACTACAATTTGCGGTATAAAATGCAAAAAGTAGTCATAGTTTGCAGCAAAAATAAGTAAGAACAGCATAATAGTTCTAACGTTACCCATACAATCAAGTTAGGTGTGTCGAATTCTACTATACTGTTCTATTTTACTTAATTTATTACTTTACCTTCAGCATCCAATGGCTTCCCTGAGGCTGGATCAAATCCAAATCCTGTAGGAGGTGGCAATAATACTGGTTCAATGGCCTTTGTACCAACTTCGGTAGCAGTAGTTTTTGCAATCCACGCTCCAAATGATTCAACAGTCTTTGCCGCTTTAGTTTTTGGATTTTCAGCAGGTACAAACTCTGTAGTCTTACCGGGTACATAGTCAGGATTCTTTGACATACGTACATAGACATCCAGAGAGTCATGAATAGTATCTCTGAAATTGCCAGCATCGTCTTTCAATTTGAAGTCAGGCAATTCAACCGTAATCTTGGCAATCTGCATGTTTGGAACAGTGTTAGTGTCAGCCCATTCTTGCATTCTAGCCTTACGAGCATCAGATTCAGGGAAGAAATTGATATTTACATCCTTCAAATCCCATTCGTCTTCAATATTCATAAAGATACCTTTGAAATAAGTTTCGCCTGCATGACGTTTTGCTGTTGAAGGTATAATTGCAGCAATAAAAGATAAACATTTGTACAACATAATTGTATATTTTTAAGGGGTTATTAATAATTGACGCAGAACTCAAACCTACGCTAATCCATCTAAAGGCGAATTGATCGGGATATTGCTAAAAAACATATCAATACTAACTAAAGAGTCTTGATAGCGATATTAATAGCAGGTCAGCAGTTATCTGACAGTACTATAATATATTTAGCACATACGAAGGTTTAGCATGCCACCTACAAGCTTGATTATTAATATTTTACCTTATTTATTAAAACAAGTTCAATATCAGTACTTACATGACAAGTATCATCTTCATTCTTTATGACGATGTTATCTGCCATTCTTTCTGCATCGTATTTGTCTCTTGCTTGGACATATACGACTGTGTCAATGTTCTCTTGTTCAATTTTAAGGCTTATTTTAAAGACTTTTTCATTGGCCTTTACAGTAAGATCAGTAGAATCTTTTACAATAGCTACAGGTTTTACTTTCTCATTGTGAGCAGGAGTACAAGATCCAAATACAAAACATAATGTCACAACAATAGCGACAATAATAACACGAATAATAGAAGTACGTAATTTCATTTTGATAATGATTATAGTTAATAATAGTTAATTAATAGTAATAATCAGTAATACAATGCATGTCGTCTGTCTTACATGTATTACTGATTTAAAAAGTAGTACACAATGCGGACATAGGTTTAGCTGGATCATCCAGGCACTACTATAGTGGCATACATTGTGCATTACTTAAGAAAAAGGAGCACTTATTGTACGTTAGTGCTGAACGTTGGCTGTATGACCCCAGTCTTGGGAAATGTATGTTGGACCTACGATCCCAACGAAACGAGAATGTGAGTAAACTGCCACATACAATCAGTAAGGATAGAATTAATTGCCATTGCTACAATGCGCCTATCCAACTACACCTAAAGGAAGCCTGACAACGACCTTAATAGGGTTTTAATGCGATCTAACGCACTCTATATATTGTATAGTACATTAGTGTAACTAACATACATGATCTATTAGAGAGAGTTGCAGTAGTGTTCCAACATCAACTGTGTCTAAACAATTGTCTTAGTCTTAGCTCGACAATGCGTACTAACTACTGCATAATGGTTGCATTGAGAGCGTATGACACACCATTATATGTCACATGCTATATTACATTGACCTGTAATATGAGAGAGTAAACAGCAATAACATTGCCTAATCAGCCTAAAGGAGTCTTGACAGTGACCTTAAGGTAGAATTAATCAAGGTTAAACCATTCCAATTCTACCTAAAGGAGTCATGATTGGGAAATTACGATTCAACATTGCTGACGGGGGACTTGGACCATCAGATCCGACCGGGGGAGACATATATAGAGAGTTTCGCGCACTCGCACATGCTATCAATTATTTTTTTTCAGAAAATTTTTTACAACAGTGACAACAAAATAGAATATACTTCGTTTATACACACGATACCAGTCTCCAAAGACTGATCACCCTAAGGTAATCAATAAAGGGTTAGACATCGGATTATAATAGATTAACCGAGGACGTAGATAAAGGCAGTAGGTGAGTACTCAAATGAGATAAAGGTCAAGCGCCAAACTCTATGCATTTATAGTCAATAAAAGGCCGTTAGTTAGTCTATTAGTTTTCTCCGGTAGTGTCAAAATGATTAAAGTACAAGTTAAATGCCGTTGCTATTTATAGCTAAGAAGGAGAGATTGCGATAGACGGGTTAAGTGATACCGAAAGGGAACGTACAGATTTAATAAGGAAATAATCAATAAACCATACCGAATATGGGCCGGTCTCAAGGGGTAAACTGTGTTTAAGAGTGAACAAAGATACATAATACTTAATAATGGTACAACAAAGGACGGGTTAAATACGTTTATATAAGTATGAATTGGGCACATATAAAGAGAATATTGAGTAGCAAAAGGGTTCTAGACGAATATGGTTCAGTCAATGACTATACTATTAATGATAAGATAGAATCCCGGGGAACTCAATTCAATCTAAGTACCAAAGATAAGAATAGACTTAAGAAATTATGGAAATCAAGATAAATTAATATATGATTATAATGACACTAGATCTTTGGGATGAATCAATCGTCTTCGCTATAGCATTATTTATAGGATATGCATTACATCCGGTAATCAACAGTATAATAGTTTATCTAGTAAGTACTATACTTAATGGAATGAATAAGGTAAACAAGAATATACGAAAGAATATACGAAAGAATATAAAAGATGTATAATGTCGAAATAATAGAAACAGATTCTATTACTGAATTTATTAAGTCAAATAAAATAGAATATTTAAAAACAAAAGAATCCGAATGGGCTACATCTAATGTAAATGATATAATAGATGCAATATACGGCGGAGAATTAAAACCAATAAAACAAGGTAAAATGGAAGAGATACAAAATAATGTTCAAGAACAATCAGTCAATGAGACTGTTATTGAAAACGTGGATAATGTAACATTAGCAAATATAGTTGCAGACAAGGTTAATTATGAATTCGCCAATATGGTTCTAGTGAAACCAATTGATATAGAAAAGGTATTTAAAACACTTACAGTACCAGAAGATTCAGGCGAAAAAGATGAAGAAGGTCAACCTATAATGCAAATGACTATCAAACAAATAGAAACAGAATCACTGCTTCGTAAAGGTGTAGTATTGGCCACTCCGGCTTCGTTTAAGGCAACTGAAGGCAAAGAAGGAATGTTAGTATTAAACGTTGGAGATATTGTCGTATATCCAAACAAACGATCAATTGACTTTGATTTGTTTAAAGATTCAGCACTAGTTCCATATTATGAAATACTTGCAAAGGTAGCATAATGAATGAGGTTTTGAATGTTTGGTGTGATGGGGCTTGTGCCGGCAATCCCGGACCAGGTGGATTCGCAGCTGCGATAATATTTAAGAACTCTACAGTATCGTTTTACTCAGGGTACAATGAGTATACGACTAATAATAGAATGGAATTGAGTGGATTTATTCACTCATTAAGACTCACTTTAAATGAAGTCTATAATGGGTTTAAAGGCGAAGTAATAATACACACCGACTCTAAATATATAGAGAACGCTATCAATTGCGGATGGTTAAATAAATGGGCAAGAAAAGGATTTGTTAAAATCAAGAATCCAGACTTATGGCAAGAGGTATATACCGTGATAAGTAAATGCGATTTTATAACTGTCAAGTGGGTAAAAGGACATTCGGGAATAATAGGAAATGATATAGTCGATAGATTAGCAGTTGAGGCCATGAATCTAAAAAGGACTAGTGGAGGTATAATGGAAATTTAAAACTTATTTTTAGTTGTGAAATAAAGGGGAGCACTGGATCGAAAGATTGAGGTTCCCCTTTCCTTTTTAAATAAAGTCATATATTACTTTCATTTCCATACAACCTTTTCTATTTAATTACGTTTATATATGTGTAGGCCATTAACTACAATAATAATAATAACAATATTAATAGATGATGAGCAATATTAAAACAATTAAAGTAATTAAAGAGATTATTGGATTAACTATTGGTGCAACGCTTAGTCGAACTGATAGTAATAGCAACTTTGAATTAGAAGATAATAGAATAGGGGAAGGATATTTAATTCAGAATTCAGTTTCTATTTCTCCTGACATTATCAGAGATGAGTATTTTGAAGTTACTGAGTGGTTTGAAGCTCCAGCACCAGCAGAATCAAAGAAATTAAGTTCTACAAAACAATTAAGACAAGAGAATAACGTTCTGACTAAAGAGGTTTACTACTTAAAAGATGATATAATCTTTTTAAACAATGAAATTAAAGAATTAAGAGAAACTGTGGCATTCCACAAATCATTTTCCGAATCATTAAGCCAGTGTATTGATAAGATAAAAGATGAACGGGCATTTAAAAAAACATATACAGATGGAGTACTGAGTAGAATTAGTACAAAATTGGCTGAATATAGAAAAGAATTTAATGCAGTTGCAAATGAACTTGAACTCACTACAACTAGTGGCGAACGTTTAGAGAAATTAAGTGAGTCGTATACCGTATTTTATAATATGATTGACTTACTGGAAAAGGTTAAAGCATAATGAATAAATTTATAAAAACCATATCCCCAGATAAATTAGGTTATGAGTTTTTGCGTAGCTTAAATGGATTATTAGATCTAACAGATAGGGAGTTAGAATTGCTCTCTATCTTTTTAGACTTGCATTTAAGAAATATGAAAACTAGGAAAGGCAAAACTCCTATAGACTCAACAGATAATAGACGTTATATAATGAAAGTCACTACTGTAACTAAAGATAATCTTTGTAGATATATCAAAATATTTAGAGAAAAGAAAATTTTTGTAAAAGAAGACGGTATATTATCTATGAGTAGGGCTTTAACTCCAATAGCAATCGGGAATAAGACAGTTCAAATAATAATGATATTAAAAATAAAAGAAGATGAATTATTACAATCCAACTAGTCAGCCTAAAAGGGGGTCATTACTTTCCAGAATATTTGGAGAGAAAGATGAATCTTGCTACTTTACTAGTGACCACCAATTAGAATGGAAATCTAAAAATAGAAAAGAACGCAAAAAAGACAATAGTTTTTATAATAGAAACAGATGTAGTGATTACTATATTGTTACTGAAAAAACATGGTATCCAAAAACACAGATATATATACTATACTAGCAGAAAAACATGGATTGCATAAATCCGTAGTATCAATGATTTGCAATCACCCTTTTATATTTGCATCTAGGCATATTTCTAATCCTGACGATGAAAAGAGTTTAATGTTTGCATATTTGTTTAAGGTTAGATTAAAAAGAAGGTTCAAGGGTAATAAAAGAAAATTATATGACGAACAGAAAGAAAGAAGAGACAGTAACAAAGAACTTTGCAATAAGAGCATTTGATTATGCGGTATGTCAAACGGCGTGTAAAACCGGTGCAGATAAAGCTACTATCTGCATAAAAAGAAAAGGTGGTTGCCCAGTTAGAGCGAATTTTATTAAAAAATTAGAACAGTAGGAATTAGGAATGGGGAAAGTTGAGAAAAAAATGATTATACATGAGTTCTACTCAGATATTTATCCAATTCAATTCTGGGTATTAATAAATCCATCCAGAGAACAAATAGACAATACATTTGAACCAAAAGATGAAAATACTACAAATTCAATATTAGATGATGGATGGGTTGCATGTACATCAGTAATGAATGTTAAAAAAGACACACGAAAATATGGAGTCTATGTTGCAATACTAAGACCAGATAAAATGACAGTTGGGGCATTAGCTCACGAGGCATGTCATGCGGTAGACAGAATATATTCTCATATTGGCGCAGACTGTGTCGATATCGGAGGAGAGCCACATGCGTATTTTGTTGAATGGATTGTAAGGTGTATTGATGAGGCTATACAAGATAATAAAAAAGAAAATAAAATGAATAAATTAAAATGTGGTGGAGGAAAAACCAAACCGCCTAAAAAGAAATAATAACTAAAATTAATATTATGACTAAGAAAAATCCTATACATATAGATCCTAAGAATGTGGGTAAATTTACTGCTACCAAAAAGGATACTGGAAAATCAACAGAGGAACTTACTCATTCTAAGAATCCAGTTACAAAAAAGAGAGCTATATTCGCACAGAATGCAGCAAAATGGAATAAAAAATAAATAATATGCAATTAGATATAAAGAAAATTAACGAAAAAGCGGTACTACCAGTACTGCAACCAAATGGTAATGTATTAGATATAACATGTATCGATATTAAAACTGGAGTTGGTAGAGATGGGCGTTTGATTCTGGAATATAAAACAGGTTTAAAGATCAATATCCCAACAGGATATATTGGAATGTTATTCTTAGCTGATGGAGCTTTTATTAATTCATTAGTGCTTACTAATGCTGTAGCTACTTTTACTAGTAATTATACAGATGAAATAGTAGCAAGATTTAAGACTAACACTGATTCGGTTCCAGCTATTTATGAACCAGGTGAAGTATTTGCTAAGTTAATTATAGTAGAATTACCATCACTTGAGATTAATGAATTACCAATGGAATTGCCAGTAGTTGAAGAAAAGAAAGAGGTTTCTGAGAATGTAGAAGAGGTAGTTGCAGAAGAATTGTCACAGTCAAATGGATAAGTATTATACTCCAGTTATAGAAGAATTTCATGTTGGGTTCGAGTTTGAGTCCAACACATTCTCTACTTCATTTGCAGTATTAGATTTTCAAGATCCTACAAAAGATGTTGTAAGTGAATCTACTCCAACATGGATAAAGGAGACTTTTGGACTACATCATTTTTCTATATGGAATAGTTCATATGATTTTAAAATGGTATTAGATGATAATAGACTCAGAGTTAAATATCTCGATAAAGAAGATATAGAATCATTAGGATTTAAGCAAACGATTAAAGACCAGTACTATAAAGATGATTTTGAATTATTAATAGATGCCGATTTATTTATTCAGATTATAAAAGATAATGGATTTGTATTCCAAGGAACAATCAAAAATAAATCAGAGTTAATTATATTACTAAAGCAATTAGGAATTAATGAATAATAAACTTGCAGATATAGTTGGAGGGAAGGTAGTTATACATCAAGACACATTAGAAATTCCTTGTTTTAAAAAGATATGGAATGACAATACAGATAAAGATTTAGCTACAAAATACATAGATTATATATTTTTCAAACATCATCCAGATAGTCCTTATGTAATCTCAATGCCATTAGAGTATAGAGACGAAAGATTAAGGAAAGAATTGTTTACTGAAGATTGGGAACCTACTCCTGATATTATATATGCAGAACAAACATATTTAGAGTTCCTGGATACATTATTACTACAGTTATTAACTGGATATAGAAATACACTAAGCGCCATAAGTAAGTATTTAAATAACATTGTAACAGGGACCCTCGATATGCGTATGGTAAAAGAAGCATTAACAGCTGGAGCTCAATTAGATAAGACAATTAAGTCTGTAACATCACTAGAGAAGCAAGTACGTAAGGATGAATTAGAATCGTCTAGAGTACAGGGTGGTAGTGAAGTTGGTCATTATGAAATGCCTAAATCAAGATAATATGGAATCATTAAAATATTTAATTCCAATATTTATATTGTTCTTATCTTCTATATTTGCATATGTTCTATGGACATTAAATAAAATAGGGTATCAAAAGGCATATATAAAAGACCTATTAGAATCATATTCAACTCTATTGTCACAAAAGAAATCATCTGAGGTCAGACTTGGTCAGATATCAGAAAACCTAGCACCGTTCTTAAAGGACTTTAAATACAATCCAAAGAAAGCACATTTCTTAGGTAATCCAATAGACTACATTATATTTGAAGAAGATAAGATTGTATTACTTGAGATTAAATCTGGAGAATCCAAGTTAAGTGATAGTCAGAAGAATATAAAGAGATTGATACAAGAAGGTAAAGTAGAATTTGATCAAATGAGGATTAATTAATATGGACGCAACTAATAAATCTACTAAAGAAATTAGATGGATGATTTATGAGGAATGGATAGCATTTCATGATTATAGAGCAAGAAAAGAAATAGAATATTTAAATTATCTTATAAATGGTAAATGTTAAAGTAAAGAATGCGAAGACTCATGAATATGATGGTCAAAAATTTAAATCTGGATTGGAGTTGTTCTGTTATAAACTATTAAAAGAGAATAACATACCATTTATATATCAACCAGAACCATATGTTCTAATACAGAAGTTTAAAGCAAACTTTAAATGTTATGAAGATACTGGTAAGATCACTAGAGATAAGAATAAGAAGATACTATCATCTACTAAGCGATTTGATCTAATAGAGAATGTAAGAGAGATTGCATATACGCCTGATTTCTGTGGAGTAGATAATGGTTGGATAATAGAAACAAAAGGTTTTGCTAATGATGCATTTCCATTAAGATGGAAGTTATTCAAAGCCAAATTAAATGAATTAGATTTTCAAGGTATAGTAATGAAACCAGAAAGTCAGAAAGAAGTAGTGATGTGCGTTGATATAATAAAAAAACCAAATAAACAAGAAACGAAATGAACAAGTTGATATTAAGTGAAAATAGTAGTACTGCCATATTATTTAATCCAGAAACTTTAGAGACTAGGGTAAACAATAGTATATCAAATAATGTAGACTGTTGGTATATTGCTAATGAAGATCTAGAAGTAACATATCAGGACGAAATGAAAATTGCTAAAAAAGATAATATTATTCTGAAGATGTATCCGAATGATAATATAAAAAGACTGATTATCATAGATAATGATGATTTGACTAACTTTACAGTAGAAATGGAGAAAAGGAGGATGGAACTTAGAAGTAAAAATGATTGTTCAGAAAAAGTTTATTGCGGATCTATACATAATTAAGTTGTATACCATGCTACTATTAATAAAACAAATTAAATTAAACAACGTTTAGAACACTAAACAATAATTATTGATTATGAATAATACAAATAAGGTTTCTGCCACGGCATTGACACCTACAACAAATGAAATCGTAGCTCCTGTTAATTCAGTTGAGATTGCTCCTATAGTAAAGAAACCATACAATAAGAGACGTAAACGTAAATCCATTTCCATTACCACTCCATCAACTGATACCACTGTATCTGTTACCCCAGAAGTAGTAGTAATTAAAACAGTAAGAAAATTGAATATTTTCAAAAGAATTGGTAATTATATTGCATCATTCTTAAAAGCAAAATATACGCAATTTAAAGAATGGTTGAAAAAGTAAAAACTAATAATGATTAATTTCAATAAGAAGGTTTTAAATTCAAATAAATTCAGAAACCCCGCGATCCACTTTCAGGACCATGGGGTTTACTGTTTCGCACCATATGGTACTACTGAATACTTAACATATTGGGATAAAGAAGCAGAGAGATGTGTAGAGGGATATACTGCTCCAGATGGAGATTGGATAAGCGGATATAACTATTTTTACTTAAATTATTGTCCAATACTACGATTAGTAGAGTTTACATATAAAGATAGATTTGGAAATGTAAAAACGCGCAGAGAGAAATCAAGAGAGTTTCCTGACTTTTACGATTATGATTATTATTACTTTACTGCTGTTCAAGAGGCAGAGGAAGATGGCAGCCATATGTGTGTTTTAAAGTCGCGTGGTAAAGGATATTCATTTAAGGGCGGGTCTATGCTAGATAGAAACTATTATCTAATACCCGATTCTAAAGGATATGCTATTGCTGCAGAAACAGAATATTTAGTAAGAGATGGACTACTAACTAAGGCATGGGACTATATGGACTTCATAGATGAACATACTGCATGGTCTAAGAAACGTCAAGCGATTAATACTAAAATGCATAGAAAAGCTTCTATTATTACTACTGACGAAATGGGTAATAAGATTGAAGTTGGTTATAAGTCTGAAATAATTGGAGTATCATTAAAGAATGACCCCAATAAAGCTCGTGGTAAACGTGGTAAACTTATACTATGGGAAGAGGCTGGATCATTTAAAGATATCTTACAAGCTTGGCAGATAGCTAGACCATCTGTAGAAGAAGATGGAAAGGCATTTGGTTTAATGATAGCGTTTGGTACTGGTGGTGATGAAGGATCTAGATTTGATGGGCTAAAAGAAATGTTCTACAATCCATCTGGATATAACATTAAGGCATTCCCAAATATATGGGATGAAGGTGCAGATGGTAATACATGTGCTTTCTTTGTTCCGGTATATGCTAATATGTCTGTACTTGATGCAAATAGCAAAAGGATGTTCATGGATAAGAATGGCAATAGCCTAAAGACTAAAGCTATTGATTATGCTATGTCTGAGCGTCAAAAAGTAATAGATGGATCGTCTGATTCTAGAGCAATTGATAGGTATATTGCAGAGAACCCTATAACCCCTCAGGAAGCTGTTTTAGAGCTCACAGGGAATATATTTCCAAAGAAAGAGTTAATGATACAGTTAGCAGCAATACGTACTAACAGGAAGCTACAATCACATAAACAAGTAGGCGATTTAAATTACATTAATGGTGAATTAAACTGGACTATCAAACAGAAAGGTGATATAACTAAATATCCACTTGGTAGGGATGATAAACATGAGGGGAGCATAGTCATATGGGAGCATCCAAGCAAGGACACTTCAAATCAATTATACATAGCAGGATGTTTAACTCCTGGAGAAAAAGTTTTAACAAATCATGGGCTTAAAGATGTTGAAAAAATAGACCATAATGATTTGCTTATAAATGAAAAAGGAGAGGAAGTTGAAATTAAGGTATTTCAAAAAAGATACAAAGAAAACTGCGATACATATAGAGTAACTCCTCATGGTTCATATAGAGGGACTAATTTTACTGGAGAGCACCCATTGCTAATAGAGGATCAATTTATAAATGCCAAAGATGTTTCAGTAGGAGATAGATTAAAAATACCAAATAGATATTGCGAATCAAATGAAAAATACATAACAACTATATATAAATATTTTGGAGCGGAGTTTAATTCTGAAAATCCTTTATTTTGGTGGTTTCTTGGCTGTTGGTTAGGAGATGGTTTTAATAATAAAAACAAAAACTCTCATGACATATACGTTGCATTTGGAAAAGATCAAACTAAGTCTGCATTGCAATTCGATAATATAATTAAGAAAATATTTGACAGAAAGACCACTCATTGTAAATGGAATGGTGGTGAAACAAGAAGATTCACTAGTAAGATTTTATATGGGTTTTTAGAAAATGAATTTGGAAGATATTCATATGGAAAAAGAATTCCAGAATGGGTTAAATTTGCAAGAAACGATTTACGTAAGTATTTTATTGCTGGATATTTAGATTCAGATGGAAGCGCATTTTATGATAGAGGAAAACTTAGAGTTAACTTCACTAGTATAAATTTAGAAATGCTAGAGTCATTACAGGATATGTTATATGCTACTGGAATTTTTAATACAATAACAAGACACAGTAAAAAGTGTATATCTATATTTAATGGTAAGGAATGCATAAGTAAAGAATCGTATAGGCTGTCTATTGGAAGAAAATATATAAAAAGGATAATACCAACTGGATTTGAACACTTTCTTCAGAGTGAAAAAATGAGACGAATAATTGAAGAGAAGATTCAAGATGTCGTCAAGACTGGAGATAAAGCAGTAATCTCCTCATGCGGAAAATATATATATCTAAAGATAGCGAAGATTGAAAAATCTAAATATACTGGAACTGTATATAATTTCGAATGCGACACACATACATATATGTGTAGAAACATTACGTCACATAATTGTGACCCGTTAACGATATGGCGGTGCAGATTAATTTCTGTAAGAATTGAGCAAAATCGGTGAACGTCTCTAGTAGAAAACACCTAGGTAAATAATTAGATTTCGAAAGGCTAATTATCACCGTAACGCATAGCAGATGAATAAATATAATTCTGCCAAGAGTGCTCGACAAGAATCAAACTTGATAATATATGCTGAGCTATATGGCGACATATAGAAGTAAAGATAAAAAGCTTTACGATAACAAAACTGATGATCACGATAAGGCTGGTACTAATTCCTTAGGAGCTACATTCATTTATAAACGAATACAAGACTTTGAATCATACTATGATATAATAGTGGCAGAGTATACTGGGAGGCCAGATACTGCAGAAGATTACTACGAGAATGTACGTAAATTATTACTGTATTATAATGCTAGACTACTATATGAGAATGAACGTAAGGGGATCTTTCCATATTTTACACAGAAACATTCTGACTACCTACTAGCAGATCAACCAGATATTATTAATGATATCATAGGAAAATCCACAGTACAGCGTAGAAAAGGAATTCATATGAATGTCCAAATAAAGGACTATGGTGAAGGACTTATAAAGGAATGGTTAAATGAAGAATATGCTCCTGGCAAAAAGAACTTAACTAAGATATTATCAGAACCATTACTAGAAGAATTAATACAATATAACGACAAAGGTAACTTTGATAGGGTTATAGCCCTTATAATGGTAATGATCTATAGGCAACAATTACATAATCTTCATGTAAAGAAAAAAAATGAAGATGTTAGAAAAAACAATCTCTTTAATAAACCTCTATTTAGTAGAGAATGGTGGGGATCATCAGATGACGCATTAGGAGAAATAGCAAAAAATTCAGTAGATATAAATTGGAATTAAAATGAACAATACAACAACTATGTTTCCAGCACAAAAACTGAGTCTTAAAAAGAAGACTAAGGAGTGGGGAGAAGCTTGCGTAGACTATATTATTGGTATGGGGGAAACTGTTCCTTCTGGTTCCGATAAAACTAACTTTGAGGAAATGCAGACATATTATGATCTGTATAATAGTATATTTGACGAAAAAGATTTAAAGTATGTAACTGACCCATTCAAACAAGATGATGGATTTCCAGCTACGGCACAAGATTTTAATATTATTAGACCAAAGGTAGACCTTTTACTTGGAGAAGAAACAAAACACCCCTTTAATTTCAGGGTAATCAGGACGAGCCAAGATGCGTCTTCTGATGTTCAAGATCAAATGAAGAAGATGATTGTCGACTACATGATGGCAGAAGTCATGTCTACTATGTCTCCAGAACAGGCGCAAGAATTCCAGTCCAAATTGAGCACTGGCGAAATAATGCCACCTGAAAAAATATCTTCTTTTATAACAAAAGACTATAAAGACATTGCAGAAGAAACGGCTTATCATAGTTTAAATTATCTAAAAGAAAAGTTAGGCCTCTCTCATGAGTTCCATAAAGGGTGGAAGGATGCATTAATCGCTGGTAAAGAAATATATTATACTGGTGTTATTAATGGAGAACCAAATTTAGAGCATGTAAATCCAATGTACTTTGGACATGATCACTCTCCTGATTTAGAATTTATAGAAGATGGTGATTGGGCTGTTAGGCGCATGAGAATGTCTCATACAGAAATATATGACAGACTATATGATAAAATGACTGATAAGCAATTAGATAAGTTACTTGAAGAGACTAATGTCAAGCCTGGTGGAAATGGATATGGTAGAGATGGATCTAATGTTGATTATATTCATTTAGATATGAAAACAGTTACAGGTCCAGGGGATTCTACTATTGGTAGTCCAAATCAAATAAATTTATGGCATGCTACATGGAAATCATATAAAAAGATTGGATTCGTAACAGTACTTGACGAGAATAACCAACCACAAGAAATGATAGTGAGTGAAGACTACATGGCCATTGGTAATGAACTTAATATAGAATGGAAATGGGTTATTGAGGTATGGGAAGGATATAGATTCGGAGAAGATGGATATGTTGGCATACAGCCATTAGAATATCAATTTGTATCCTCTGATAATTTAAATTCTCAGAAATTACCATATTCAGGAGTAATTTATAGTAATACTAACTCAAAATCAAGATCTTTAGTGTCTATAATGAAACCACTTCAATATATGTATATAATTGTATGGTATCGATTAGAGCTTGCGTTATCTAGAGATAAAGGGAAAGTAATAACAATGGATATTACACAGATCCCTAAGTCAATGAATATAGATGCGGCAAAATGGATGCATTATCTATCTGCTGTTGGCGTAAACTTTGTTAATCCATATGAAGAAGGTTGGGATATACCAGGCAGAGAAGGTGGAAAACCATCTCAGTTTAATCAGATCTCGGCACTTGATTTAACTATGTCTGATGTTATTAGTCAGTACATAAATCTAATGGCTAAGATCGAGGATATGGTTGCTGAAATATCTGGCGTAAGTAGACAGAGACAGGGAGAAGTTACTTCTAGTGAACTAGTTGGAAATGTAAATACTGCCGTTAATAATTCTGCTAATATTACAGAGCCATTATTTTGGATGCATAATCAGTGTAAAAAGAATGCATTAAGGATGCTACTTAATACTGCAAAAGAGTGTTGGAGAGATTCTAAACGTCAGAATATACAATATGTAATGAATGATGCTACTAGAATCTTTATGAAGTTGGCTGATAACTTCTTTTATGAAGATATGGATGTATTTGTTTCTGACTCATCTAAAGATATGCAGAATTTAGAAGCTATTAAATCCCTGTATCAACCTGCAATGCAAAATGGCGCTACATTATTAGATGTTGCTGAAATTATGACATTAGATAGTGTCACTGCAATTAAATCAAAATTAGCAGATATAGAGCAGGTTAAAGCACAACAACAACAGCAGGCACAACAACAAGAACAACAGAATCAAATGCAACAGATTCAAGCTAATAATGAAGTTAAGCAACAAGCCATTCAGATGGATCAACAGAAATTAGATCTTGAGAAATATAAGGTTGACGCTGATAACCAAACTAAAGTTGCTGTAGCGGAACTTAATGCGTATAAGGGAACTCCTGGTTTAGATGCCAATGGTAATAGTATACCAGATGTTATGGAGATTGCAAATCTATCTTTGTCTCAAAATCAACATGAAGCTGATAAGTTTAATAAACAAATGGATAGAGAACAGAAAGTTCGTGAGTCTCAATTGAAAAATGATACTGAAAAATCTAGGATAGAAGCAGATAAGGCTATAGAAAAATCTAAATTAAGTATGGAGAAGTCTAAATTAGACTTGGAAAGCAAAAAACTTAATATGCAACAGCAATTACAGAAGATGAAAGATACTGCAGCTATGGCTAGAGAGAAAATTAAATCTAGGACAGCGCTCAAAAATAAAGTAGTTGGGGAGAGATAATATGCCAAATAAAATTATACCAAAACTAAATTCATTATTAACAGACGCGTGGAGGAATAACGTTCAGACTAATTCCTCTACATATGTCGCTCCAGTAAATAATATAAATCCACAGATAGATATGTCCAGAGTCGTCAAAGGAGACCCTACTCCAAGGACAATAAATATTCGAGATAAAAGAGTATTACGTGCAACAACAGGAGCTCCGATGGTTCCTACTAGAGATTCTAAAGCTGGGATATATCCAACTTCTACTGCTGTAAATGTTGTGGCTGCATCAAAAGATAGAGGAGAAGACCCATGGACCCCTCTTGGAGTTGCACAGGTAGAAACCGGTATGGGCAAGATAGATCCAGAGAATCCAGGGCATATACTTACTACGCAAATGCATCCAGATAAAGCAGACTCTGCAGAAGATGATTTAGTATACACGTTACAACAGAAAAGAGCATACGCTAAAAACCTTGGTTATAATGACGAGTTACATCAAATTCAGGCATATAATGGGTTAGGAAAGATAGATGAATTTGGAAGTGATTTTCCTCAAAGAAGTTATTATGGAGTTCAAATCCCATCAGGAGGAGTACTAGATTTTAAAAAGAATCCTTTATATGGTAAAGAAGTAACTGATATAAGGGATAATGTTCTTAAACCAAATAAAGATATGCAAAACATAGTCGATACTACTGGAACAAATGGTGGTATAGCAGTTAAGAGCGGAGTTAAATATGTTAATTCTAATTATATAAAAAAAATGGCAGTAAACAAATGGATAAATGCCAATACAAATAATACAATTGATAAATAAACAATTATGAAAGATAATGACGTACTGGGTGGATTTAGTGCTGTTTTTGATACACTATCACCTAATGAAGACATGAAATTAAAAGGATTTGAGGTCATAGAAGATGCAAACGATCCGACAACTGATACAAAGGCATTGGATATAAATACCCCTAATCCATTTACTATAGATGATGAACCAGATGAAATAGTTGAAACTTCAACTCCTGAAGAATCTAAAAAAGATGTAAAAACAGAGACAGAAGAAGAAAAGCCAAAGGAAGTAACTGAAGATTCAAAAGAGGATGAAAAACCAACAGAGACAGTTGACGATTCTGAAACAGAGCAGGTAACTGCATTCTTTGATGCTATAGCAGAACAGGTTGGATGGAATGATATTACAGAGGAGGAGAAACCTAAGTCCGTAGATGATTTTGTAAGTTATATGAAATCTGCAGTCGAGGAAAGTAGCAAGCCTCAATATGCGAATGATGATATTGCAGCATTAGATGAATATGTGAAAGCAGGTGGAAACCTAAATGATTACTTTACTAATGCTTCCTTAGATGTAGATTACGAGTCTTTAGATGTTAGTGACTTGGATACTCAAAAGGCATTAGTAAAAGAATTCTTAACCGAAAAGGGATTTAGTGATACACAAATTAAACGAAAATTAGAAAAGTATGAAGATGCCGATCTATTAGAGGATGAAGCTACCGATGCGGTTGAATTTTTAAAGGAATCTAAAGAACAGAAGAAGAAAGCGCTATTAGAAGACCAAAGAACTGCCTATGAGTCTAATATAAAAGAGCAACAAACTTTTTACAACAACGTTACTACCCAAATAGAAGCACTAGCGGACGTGCGCGGGATAAAAATACCCAAAGAAGATAAGAAGCTTTTAGCTGAATATATTTTTAGGGTAGAACCAGATGGAAGGACTAAGTATCAAAAAGATTATTCCAATCCTGAAAAAATGGCCAAGAACTTAATAGAATCTGCATACTTTACCTGGAAAGGTGATAAGTTGATAGAAAATGCTAAAAGGTCTGGAGAAACCTCCGCTACAGAAAGACTTAAAAATACTTTGAAAACAAACAAAGTAAGTGGTTCAAAACAATCAATAAATAATGGGTCTCCAACACCACTATGGTCTATAGCTTCGCAACAACTATTACGAAGACCCCAATAATTAAATAATAAAACTAAGTTTTAAAATGGATAATGGAATTTTAAATAATCTACAGCTTTACAGAGGAAAATGGTTTTCTGATCTTGTTGACGAAAACATGCTTTCTAATGCATTGTTAACTAAACCTCACGAAGTATCTAGCGTAATTTCTTACGTATTTGGTACTAAGGACGATGGATATAGTTCTGCTCTTGACTTCTTAACAGGCGGTCTTGGTAAAACTATGGTAATTGACCAACGTGAATTCAGATGGTCAGTAATGATCGACTCTGACCGTGCAGTTACAATTCGTTCAGCTAAGTGGAATGGTTCTGTAGTAACAGACCCAACAACTCAAGCAGGATTAGGCAATACGCCTATCATGTTATCACTAGAAGATAAATGGTTTGGTCCTGGTGCAATCATCGAATTAGATGATAAAGAATTTCAATTACGTATATCTGGTGCTCCGTACCAAGATGGTAATGAATGGGTCTATACTTGTTTTATTGCTGATAGTCAAGCAACTTCATTTGTACCTGGTAAATATTTACTTTCAGGTTGTCAAGTTTCTCGTTTAGGTTCTGCCTACGAAGAATATTCTGAAGAAGCAGATATCATCAATTATAACACTCATATTAAATTGCATAACCATTTGACTACAGTTCGTTTGTCTTATGATATTACTGGTACTGCTTTTAGTACTGTACTTGCAATTGCATTGAAAGATCCTAAAACAGGTAAGACTTCTTATTTATGGTCTGATTTCCAGGAATGGAAAGCTGCTCGTGAATGGAACAAACGTCAAGAACGTCAATTAGTATATTCTAAATATAATGCTAATGCTGATGGTACGACCGATCTAATGGGAACTAATGGCCGTCCAGTGTATATTGGTGCAGGTCTATTGCAACAAATCGCTCCAGCTAATCGTAGGTATTATACTGAATTGAATGCCGATTTACTAGAAGACTTCTTGTTTGATATGTCTTATAATATGCTAGGAACGAATGAACGTAAGTTTGTTGCTTTCACTGGCGAAATGGGTATGCGTGAATTTGATCGTGTACTGAAAGAAAAAATGGGTGCTTTCAATTTGATTGATAGCAAATTTATTACTGGTTCAGGTCAAGAATTAACTTTAGGTGGTCAGTTTACTACTTATCGTATGACTAACGGTATTGAATTAACCGTTAAACACTTACCAATGTACGATGATATCGTTCATAATCGTAAACTGCATCCAATTACTGGTAAACCAGTTGAATCATATCGTTTTACTTTCTTAGACTTCGGCACAAGGGATGGTGAAGCTAATATCGTTAAGGTTGCTAGAAAAGATAGAGAAATGGTTATGTGGCATACTGGTGGTTCTGTTACCCCTGGGGCTGGATATGGTAAATCTATCAATACCCTACGTTCAAATGCAAAAGATGGTTACTCAGTTCATTTCTTAGGTGAAGTTGGAATCATGGTACGTGATCCACGTGCTTGTGGTGAGTTGATCATGGATGTAATTGACTAATAAAAAACTTATATGCATTGGTTGGTTCTGATGCATATAACATAACTAGATTTCGAGAGTACAAAAGATATCAAATCAAACAAAGTTATAATAAGAATTATAGATACAATATTTTGAATTATTTTTCATTCAATGGGATATAATCAATCTTATCCAATAGGTTGATTGTTTTTAGTATTAATTTTTAATTTTTTATAATTATGGCACTTACTTTAGATGGAACTACTACATTTCCTGCAATGGGAGGTAGTTCATTAGGTTCAGGCGTTGGGCTTGGAGCAGTCGGTGGAGGTATTGCTGGATTAATCCTTGGTGGATTAGTTGGCAATAACGGAAATGGACTTTTTGGCGGAGGTAATAATAATACCAATGCAGCTGAATTTGGATCTTTAAATAATCAAATTCAAACATTACAGGCTCAGATAGATAATACGGCTCTTTCATCTCAAATGAGAGCAGATACTATAGATATTTCTACTAGTATCGGTAATGTCGGAACCCAAATTGGACAATTATCAACAGCGCAAGCAGCTGCTAATTTCACAACACTAGATTCCATTAATGGACTAGGGAGGGACATTACTGCTCAGGCAAATCAAAATGCATTACAGCAATTGAATAGCTTCAACAATATGACTACTACAAACCTTCAAGGTTTTAATAGTTCTGCAATGCAAGTACAAAATGCAACTAATCAAATAATTGCACAAGGAACTGCAAACGCTATGGCAATGGCAAATTGTTGCTGCGAAATAAAGAGTACTATTTTAGCTGATGGTAACGCAACTCGCGCATTGATCAATGATCTTAACGTTCAAAACTTAAGGGATCAATTAACGGCTGCTAACAATAAGATTAGCAATAATGATCAGAATCAATATTTGTTAAGTTCTATCTTAACTCATATTCATCCAACAGTAACTGGGACGACCATAGTCTAATAAAAACTACCTAGGAGGTTTCGGCCTCCCAGGTTAATATATAAAGATATGGCAAGTCCGATAACTGTAGGAACTACAGCAGCTGTAGTGGTCCTAGCAAATTTGTCTAGAGCAAATATTCGTTTTCAGAATACTAGCGCGACACAAACTATCTATCTCAAAAGAGTACCATCTAGTGGGGTTTTTACACCAGTATCTGCTACAGATTATGATGTAAGAATGTTACCAGATTCTGCTACTGGAGAAGGTGGTGAACCATTTGAAACTAACTCAGTTTCTGCATTTCAAGCAGTATCATCTGCTGCTGCAGGAACTCTAGCAATTTATGAAACTGTAATAGTATAAGATCATGGAAGATAACTTTTTTAAAATTAGTTTTGATAAGGTCATGGAGATGATCTTAATCGAAGAGAGACAGAAGATACACAAATTTATATTAGAGACTTTAGGAAAAGCTACTGCCGATATATTTGATACGTATAAACCAACAGAATCAGAGACTCTTAAGTTGTTCTCTGCGGTCTAATCTATATTACGATGGAAGATAATCTACAAAATAATAATACTGCCTTAGAAGCAGCCGTAGAACCTAAAAAGGTGTATCCATTAGTAGAAGAGATGACATTCAGATCTCCTGTAAAGAGTGAAGAAGAAGCATATAGATTATTAATGGCTATACAAACATTGGTTAATGAAGTGGGATCAGTCGAGATTATATCGATGTTCGATTATTTTATAAAAAATCCATCTGCTATAGTGAAGGCTAAGAAGTACTTACCCTATATAAAAATGTTGGTATGAGCAAATTCTTGAATTTAATAGAAAAAGCAGCTCCAATCGTAATCCAATCTAAACCAATGATAGAGATCATAAATATTATAAATGATCATTTAGACGATATGTGTGTTCTTCATCCAGGAGCTCATGACGATCTTATGAATGATATTTATATGATAGCCAATGGTCCGTATTTCGATTTAGACATGGCTACTAAAGCTGTATCCAATATGAGTAATGAAGATGGGACAACTGGTCAAAAGGTTAGCATGGCTGATAGTAATCAAATCGCATCAAGCCTAGGAATATACTTTGATAAGTTTAATCAGTATGACTGGTACTATACAATAAACATGATCTATTCTGATTATGGGGTTGCATTAGGTTCTAATACATCGTTACTAAATGACGTCGCAAAAGCTTTTTTAATGGATAGGGATGCCCCAGCAGGGAAAGCCTATTTGTATTATAAAGCAATGTGTTAAAGTATTTATGTGGGGCAATTGAGTTTGCCCCACATAACAATTAAATAAACTATAAAAACAACTATACTTTTAATTATATTAAAAATGGAAGTGGTATTAAAACATAAGCGTAAAGACGCTTGGGCTGGCGTAATCAAATATAAATCATGTTTCGATTATATTGCACCCGCATTAACTAGATCTGGAAACAGACACACTGGTTTAACCGATGAAGATGCAGTTAGATTAGAGAAAGAACTAAATCTAGGACCAAATACATTGGCTCCGTATAGTAAATATTGGGTTACTTTTATTATTAAAGTAACAAACAAAGAACTATTATTAGATACAAGTAGACCATGGGATGAGTTACAATACTTATTTTTAAAGAACCATCATAGAGTTGCTATTGGATTAAACGATTTAAAGCCAGGAGCTGACTTTGTTCTTATAAATAAAGATTCAGAAGCTCAGGAATCTAATCGTATCAATAAAAGAAAACGTGATGCAATTAAAGAGTTCGATAAAATGTCTTTGGAGGATATGCGTAAATGCTTACGTCTATTTGGATACAAAGCCGATACTATGTCTGCTGAATTAGTAGAAAGTAAGTTATTTGAACAGGTAGAAGGCGCTCCTGAGAAGTTCTTCTCTAAATGGGTTAATAATACCAACAAGAATACAGAGTTTTTAATTGAGGCTGCTATAGCAAAGAATATTATGCGTAAGAATAAAAATGCGTATTTATATGGTACTGATATAATTGGCACATCTTTATCTGATGCAGTATCTTATTTAGACAGTAAATCAAATCAAGATTTAAAAATGACAATTAAAAACGAATTAGAAAATAAATAATATATGACAGTTTCCGAACTACATAAGTATTTTAAAGTTGAGTTAGATAAGTCTACTACAACATCAGTTCCATCATTCCTACCAGAAGAGATTGACTACTTACTTAATAAAGCCTATCTAATTGTTATCAATCAGAAATTTACTGGTGATAATACTCTTAGACAGGGATTCGAACAATCTCAAAAAAGAATATCAGATTTGTCTGGTCTTATAAAGAGTGCATCGAACAATTTAATGAGTTGTACCAACAGTCCTTCTACAGGTGTATGCGCTGCTGATTTTTTATACTTTGTAAGTGGGGATCTGATATATAAAGAATCCCTCACATCTACCAAGTCTACAAAATCAAATGTTATATCTGTTACGCATGAAGAGGCTAAGAATTTTAAGAAAACTAGAACAAATAATCCTATAATAACAAACCCTGCTATGGTCCAAGAGACTGGCAGTTTTGTTATTTATTATGACGAAGATATAGTATTTCCGTTGTCTACAATTATTAATATTCAATATATGACATTTAATTATGACTATATATCTTTCCCAGAACCAATATCAATAAATGATGAGAATTCATACCCAAAGATAGCTGAGCATGTTCATTCGGAAATAGTTACATTAGCAGCTTATCTTGCAATAGAGAATATCGAATCCCCGAGGATTCAGAGTGCTTCGCAACTATTAACAATACAAGAATAAATGACGGCTAGACAAATGCAAGTAGAATTTGAAAGATCTATTCAACTTATAAATCCAGAATACGCTGTATCAAAGAAGATAGATTCAGATACTATATTTTACTTTATCAATGCAGCTATTGATAGATATATTAAACAAAACTATTTATCGATAGATAATACAAGAGGAAGTTTTGAGAATTTAAAAAAAAATACAGACGCTTTTAAGGGTCTTATAATTACAAAAGATCTAGGAACGGTTACTACAAATATATCAAGTAACTATCCAGATGGAAAAAGATATCCGCTACCAATTACAGATGATTCAGCATTTTTTTTATATTTAAGATCATCCAGCAAGGTATATGGAACATATATGGATATAAAAGAAGAGAATGCTACATGGGTACCAAACAAGTTTATAATTCATGACGAGGTTGAAAATATTTTAACTTCATATTTTAATAAGCCCATACTAAGACAACCATGCGTATTATTAGAAGCCTCAATAGATAATATATCATATTTATCTGTATTTACAGATTCTTATACTACTGTTACTGGATGCGAATGTACCTATATAAGGAAGCCAAAAAAAGTAACCGTACAGGGGACTCCTCAGGATTGTGAGTTGTCTGAAAATGTTCATCAAGAAATAGTTGAGTTAGCTGTCAATATATTTATAACAGAAGCTGCATATAGACTTAGTGGACATTCCGATTCAAAACAAAAATAATAGATGAAATATATAGAGTTACAAAAAGCATTTGAATTTGGTATTGGATCAATAGACAAGGTATCTGATAGAAAAATTAGTAGTGATGATATATTTTACTGGATAAATCTTGGAGTAAAAAAGTTTGTTACAGAAAGAGTGGATAGTTCAATCCAAAAAGATGAAGTTCTTACTGAAGATCTAAGTACTCTAGTTACTACAATGCAATTCAAGAGTACTGATAGTCGCTTCAAATTTACTTCTCCAAATAAAACAGTTATAAGTTATAAGGCCGATGGAATAGATCCTCTAACATTATCCGTAATAAAAAATGACTATTGGTATACAGTTGGGGAAAACATATACATAGTATCTACAGACTCTAAATGGCCAAAAGATGCAGCAGGTGCTGCTATCGTAAAAGTAGTAGATGCATTAGAGTGTACTATAGAAAATGTTACTAGTAGACTAAATAATAGTTTATCTGATCATATATTACACAATAATGATGCTAGACCATTAAGAATCTATACCGATAATAAAGTAACTTTATATACTGATGGCAACTATACTATTTCTAGTTATGAATTAGTATATATAAAAAGACCAAATGAAATAATCATAACAGATACGAATGCATTTCTAGATTATACTGATATGCCTGATAGTACTCATGCTGAAATAGTAAAATTAGCAATAGAGTTATATCTACAAAGTTATAGAATAGAAAACCCTTCAAATTCTAAGGGATAATATAGAATTAATCTCAGTTTAGTCTAACGTGGAAATCTTTTAGCGAAAGTAGAGCGACTGGACAAAGTTAAGCTGGATAATCGTTTAACAATAATAAAAATAAAAAATGTTACAAAAACCAAACACAGTATTCGTTGCAAAAAAATTCAACGCCGCTGGATCTAGCTTTATTGCTGGAGATGTAAGAGTAATTGATGCTTCTACTGGAGCAGTAATAGATTTATCTACTACTAACGCAATTACTGCAAATGCTATACAATTAGAATTTAAGAAATTTGACAATACAGTTACAAAATCGGCTGTAATTGGGAAGACGAACATTACTCATATGACTGCTGATGCTGATGGTTCGTATGTTGCTAAAACAGTTGCTTCTTCTACTATTGATTTTACCAATGTTGTTCCAGTTATTGGACATCGTTATGTAATTCGTTGTATCTATAGAGATATCTACGAACATCCAGGACAGTTTACTCATTCTTATGAATATATTGCAAAAACTATTGCCCCTGCTGATCTTGCTATCGCTTTTAATGCAATTATAAATGCAAGTACAAGTGCAAGAGTGACTTCTACAATTGCATTAGATGTTATTACGTTAACTGCAAAAAGTGTTACTGATAATGGATTTGGAACTCAAGGTAAAGAAGCAATTACTCCTTATTCTCAAGTTCAAATGAGGGTAGTTGCCTATACTACTAATCCTGCTTCGCAATTTAATAGTGCAAAAGATGCAATTACTGGATTAGTTATTACCAATATAGAAAGTAAACCAGGAAAAGGTAATCCATATATTGTTAGAGATCGCGAACAGGCAGCTCTTGGTTATAAAGGTATTACATACCGTACTGAGTTCCCAGTCATTAAACCTGAATTAAATGTTGATCTTACTGCAACTTATGATACATTAGTTATTGAATTTAATAAACAATATCAAAGTCCAGATAATCAATATGTTAAATTTACTGATTTGGCCGCTGAAATTTATATTGTTGCTGGAGCTACTGCAAGTGCGGAGACCCTAGGAGACAAAATTAGAGCTTGGATAGCTTAATTATCAAAACAAAATTGGGGCAGTCTTTATTAGGTTGCCCCTTTTTTTTAAAAACTAGATAAAATGAATACAGTAAAAATAATATCAAGTGGTATTCAGCCAGATTTGTCTGAATCATCTTTATGGTTAGATCTAAGTGAAAATCCAAATGGTGGAGTATTAAAAATAAGTAATGGTGCATCATGGGCCCAGGTTGGTTCTGGGGCTACACCAGTTCCAGTAGTATCTAGTGGTGTATTAAACACTTTTGGTGTATCTACTGGTAGTACTGCTAATGCTCAAATAGTTACTATTCCTGAGGCTATAACTGAATATAAACCTGGGATGCAAATTTCATATATTCCAACAGCAGGTAATACTAGTTCTATAGTATCATTTAATGTCAATGGGGTTGGTCCGTTTTTAATCAAAAAGGCTAATATGGTTGGTGGAATAGATGATATAACAGTCATGGCTATCCTTCCTGGAATAATGGCTACATTAATATTTGATGGGTCTAATTTTAGATTACAAAATCCAAATTCGTAATTAAATGAAAAAATATCAAGGAGAGGATATCTCATTCTCGTTAAATTTTAATACATCTACAAATTCTGATATATCTAGTTTTAATGATCTATATAATGTATTAGTATATGCTTATACTAATGAGGATAATGTTGCTAAGTTCTCTAGAGTAATCAAGGATGGTTATGAGTTGTTGGTTGATCCAGATGGACATGGATTGATTCTAAAAGGTGTAATATCTAGTGAATATACAAAAGAGATGAATGGCCAGATAATTCTTGATGTAATGTGTATTAAAACCGTTACAGATGGAGATTTAACTGAGAATATAATACAAAAAGCACTTTCTGGTATATTTATAGTACCAACAGTTATTAAAGCAGAGGCATAATGGATATAGAATTAATAGTATCGCCGGTATATGAAGATATAATAATCCCAGTAACAGTACAAACTACTGATTTTATTATTGATCTTGATACCCAAGTAATAGATTTAAATATAGACGTTGCTATAGGAGGCCAAAATGGATTGCCAGGAAAAGATGGAGAAACACTATGGGAAGAATTTGACTCTGAGATAATTAATAATTCCATTAGATTTGGAAGATTATATAATTACTATGCAATATCAAATCCATTATTCCCACCAATAGGATGGAGAGTTCCTACTTATGAAGACCTATTAGAGTTATATAATTTTTGTGGATACCAACAAGCCGGTAAATTAAAAGACACTAGATCTGATGCATGGTCCGGGAATAGAAGCAATGATACGAATTCTTTAAAACTATCTGTTTTGGGAGCTGGAACTAAATCTGCATCAGCGACTTTAAATAACGGATTCATGCAGTTGTTCACTAGAAGTTATTTTGCATCTACTACTGCTACCGGAGATACATTTTCTAATCTAATAATGATGTCGGATGATAGAGATCTTGGTTTCATAGACATGAATAAGCACGATGGAGTTTCGGTTAGACTTGTAAAGATTAATGGATTAAATACTGGTGATATAACAGATCTAAATGGGAATACATATAATTCAGTTACTATTGGAAATCAAGTTTGGTTGAAACAAAACTGGGCATGCACAAAATATAATGATGGGACATTAATTGGTAGTGACTTTACAAATACTAATGGAGCCGTTGCTGCATTCAATAATGGCGAAACGGCTGTATTTTATTCTGAAGATTTAATAGATTCAACACATATAAAGCCACTCAATAATAAAAGAATATATGCTACAATAATTGATGGATTACCAGAGTATACTAGTCAAATACAATCTGATTATAGTCAGACAAATATAAACAAATTAGACTATATAAAGAATAAGCCAGTAATGCCTTCTTTAACTGGATATGCGACAGAATTATTCGTTACTGGTATAACTGACACAAAAGAGGATAAAGGTGTCGCAAAAGGGCTTATAACAGCTCTAGGACTAGGCACAGTAGCTACTCATAATTATACAGAATTTGCATTAACGTTGACTGACGATGAAAATTATATAACTGATTTAGAGAAGTCAAATTTACATGCCCCTCACAGTGATGATCAAGATCTATCTGGGTTAGTAGTAAAAGAAGGAGGTAAAAGTCTTGTATTAGATACTGAGATAGCTAAAATACATTTATCACATTCTGATGATCAGGATTTAAGTCCTTATCAACTATTATCAGATAAAGGGATTAATAATGGATATACTCCACTAGATTCCGGAGGAAAGGTGGCTCTACAATATTTACCATCTACATTATTAAAATATATCAGTACCTGGGACGTAAATAGTAATATACCTTCCCTATCATCTCCAGATCTAACTAAAGTTAGTAATGTGTATACTGTTATTGGAACTGGAACTAGATTTGGGCTATCTTTTAAACCTGGAGATTGGTTGATTTATAATTCTAATGGGATACCTGAGAAATCAGATAACTCTGATGATGTAGTATCAGTAAATAGCCAAACTGGCATAGTATCTATTACCCCTGATAACTTGGGATTATTGATAGGCAGGGATGTATTAGCGTATAGAACTTTTGGGTCTGCATCAAATAACAATACAAATGATTTTATACTAAATCAAAGTGTATCAGCCCAAGATGGAAGTTTATGGATTAATGGGAAAGGTAAATTTGATGGTGGAGTTGAAATAAATAATAGTTCGTCTGTAGGGTCATCATATACTCATTATCTTTATACTGGTATGACTGAATGGTCTGCCGGTATAGATAATGTAGATGGATCTTATAAATTATCTGCTACAAATGGTTTTAATAATGGTAATATATGGTTTACAATAGGTCATTTTGGTGCTGCAAATTTTGTTTCTACACTTACTGCCTCTAATCTTTCAAATACTAATACTGGTGATGAAACAACTTTAAGTATAAAAACTAAACTAGGAGTTGCTAACACTACCGATTCTGGGTATGTAACTAGTATTGACTGGAATATATTTAATGATAAAGTGTCATTTCCTGGGTTTGGTACTACACATGTATTATCAGCTTATGGTGATCATTTACATACTGGTGTATACCAACCAGTAGGAAATTATTTGACATCATTTACTGAGACTGATCCAATATTTACTGCGTGGAATAAAAGTACAGGTATAACTATAACTAAATCACAAATAACTGATTTTCCGACTATTCCATCTTCACAAGTTCAAACAGATTGGAATGCTACATCTGGAATAGGAGTATTACTAAATAAACCTACTCAGTTATCCCAATTTACAAATAATTTAGGTAATTACGGTAATTGGATAACAGGAATTAATAGTGGAATGGTAACTACTGCATTAGGTTATATACCATATAATTCAACTAATCCATCAGGTTATATTAATTCTCTTTCAGGTGCAGTATTAGTTAATCAATCAACACCACAAACAATAGGTTCAAGTGCAAGTCGATTGGGTAAATTGTGGGCTACAGATGCAGAGTTCTCCAACACCCCAACTATTGCAGGAGTATCTTTAGATTCTAAGTATATCCAAAACAATCCTGCAACCACTCAAAGTGGGAGTATATGGGTGGATGGAAGGATAAGAGGCAATAGAATAGATAATTACGACCCTACATTAACAGCTAGCGATGATATAGCATATTCGATAGGGAAACAATTCGGGAGCGGAACTTCTGGATCTCTTGGTTGGAAAAACAACTCAGGAGTACCTTATATGTATATCGAGACATACGGAGGAGTAACTCCAATCAGTATTCTTGGTAGCAATTTTAATGTCAGCGCATCAGGTTCAGCAACATTTGCATCAACAGTTTATGCTAATAATTTTATCGTTGCAGCTTCATATCTTAATGATTCAAAATTATATTTAGGAGGAATTCCAGGTGTTTCTTGGGGTTATACTATAGATACTTTATCAAGTGGTTTAAATTTTAAATCAGCAAACGGTACATCTAAATTAATTAAATTTGATGATAGTGGGAATATAAACACAGATGGAACAGTTAATGCAACTCAATTTAATGGTTCGGCATTAGGTTTATTAGATGTTTATAATGTCCCAGTTCGTGAAATTGTTCCTTCTGCATTTGTAATAGATTTGTCTAGTGGTGAAGATTTTACTAAAACTCTTGGAACTAATTCAGCATTTACTATATCCAATCCTATTATTAAAAAACCTTTTAGATTAATACTCACAGGTGGAACAATTGCCACTGTAATGTTTACAGGATATACTGTTAATTGGATAGCGTTGGATTTACAAACTGATTATATACCTGCACAAATTAATTATTTATATTGTGAAATTCGTAGTACTAATCAAATATATGTTTTTTGGGGGAGTTAATTATGAATAGACAGTATTATAATGCACAGTTATTAAAGAAGAAACCTTATAGAGGAGATAATAATAGTATTAAATTTATAGGTGTTGAATCAACTTATAATTTATTATCCTTATCAACTACATGTAATAAACCTAATGGTACTATAGATGGAGATTTATTAATTGCTTTTGTACATACTATAAATAGTACTACATTTTGTACTCAACCTAGTGAGTGGTTTATGTTTACAGGATATGATTATTTAGGACATAGATTAAGAGTTTATTGGAAACCTGCATCTTCTGAATTAACTTCCTATAATTTTACATTTCAAGAAAGTGCTGAAAATAGAATAACTATATGTTCATACAGAAATGTAAATATTACTACTCCACAATTAGGTTTTGTAATAAAAGGAAGTTCTACAGGTAATGGTAATAATTCTGTTGTATATACTAGAAAAAATGCTATGTTAGTATTTTCAACACATAAAAATAATAATGATATTGTTAATTGGATTCGTCCACAAGGTTTTGTTAAAGTGTATGATTCTGATTCTAGTTTATCATGTACTGTATCTAATAAGTTATTAAAAAACAATAATGATAATATTAATATTATAAGTACACCTTCAATATCTACAGGTAGTAATATTTGTTTTAGTTTAACACTTAATCCAAAATATCCATAAATAAAAATATAATGACAATATTAAATACAGATATAAGTAAGTTTTCATTTGCAGAGTCAGTTAGTTCTAGTAATGGAAAAACATCTGGAAGTAAGGTAGCTGGGATGTTAGTAGTGTTCTCTGGTTGCTTGAGTTTTATAACTGGATCAATAGCATCTATTGCTAAAGATCCGAATGGAATTGCTCTAGCAGGAATAGCTGCTGGAGTTATAACCGCAGGGTTGGTAATGTTTGGTTATTCTAAAAAAAGAGATACTCTTGGAAAATCAGACGAAGAATCAAGTACTAATATTGATATTAAATGATAATAGTACTTTAACAAATTAATTAAGTTACATAGAAATGGTTCAAAAAAAGGAGGTCGAAGAAAAGAAACGGAAGTATACGAAAAGATCGGAAGATAAAAAATATATTTATATACATGAGGCAGATTATAATAAACAGACAGTTGCGGTTCCTGGTTTAAATTTCTCTCAAATAATTTCTTTATTAGGCCTATTAGCATTGCTTGGAGCTGCTTGGGTAGATCTGAGTGTTAAATTAGAAAGAATAGATGTCAAATATGATCAAAAAACAGAATTCCTTGAAAAAGGGAGAGTAGCAAATGTAAAATCAATCGAACAGAACAGAACAGAAAATAAACAAGAACATCAATTGATGTTAGACAAATTAGATTTGTTATTACAAAGAAGAAAAAATTAATACATGTTAAACAAAACAAAATTGATACTATATATAATTGGGGGCATAATAATTGCCTCCAGTTATTTTGGTATAAAGGTCGCATATAATAAATATGTGGCCATGAAGACAGATATGCAATCTTATAGAAATAATCAAAGAGCATATGAAGATATTATATCTGGTAAAACTTCTGAAAATAGGGTTTTAAAGCTTTCTAATGCGGATTTAAAGCAGTCTAATGATAAGTTAATACAATCTATGGATTCTATTAGAAAGACCTTTAAACACGCTAGTAATAAGCCGGGTGATGTATCTGCGGGTATTAATACAGTTATACACAATACCGTTGGCGCGTTGTTAGTAAATAATGGTCAATGTGTAGTAGATACTACATTAAAACATAATGCTTTTACGTCTTCTAGGGTTATTTTAAAAGATAATCATTTAAATGTCATACTTGATGTAAACAATACTGAGTATTTATACGTTTACACTACAAGTGAGTTTGTAAATGTGTATAAGAATGGATGGGTTAGATTCTGGCATTTTGATTGGCATAAGGAGGATATAGATAGATACGATATAAAGAATACTAATGATTTGATTAAAGTAGGAACCGTAAGGGTAGTTAAAATAAGAGAGTAATGATAATAACAAAAGAAAATCTAATTGACCTTTGTAATGGGAAACTGTCTGTTTCTAAATTAGATCTATTCTATCCCCTTCTATCTAAGTACATGGAAGAGTATGAAATAAATACCAAGAATAGAGAAATAGATTTTATATCTAATTTACTTGTAGAATCTGGTAGATTTGTATATACTAAAGAATTGGCATCTGGAAAGGCATATGAAGGAAGAAAAGATCTTGGGAATACATCAAAAGGGGATGGAGTAAAATACAAAGGTAGAGGATTAATTCAGATTACTGGTAAATTCAATTACGAGAAACTATCTAAAGATTTTAATGTTGATTTAATATCTAAACCAGAATTACTAGAAACTCCTGACTTAGCCGTTAGATCTGCATGTTGGTTCTGGGTCTCTAAAAATTTAAACAGTTTAGCAGATTCAGATCAATTTGAAAAAATATGTATACGTATAAACGGAGGCCACAATGGTTATACTGAAAGAAAGTGGTATCATGATGAATTAAATAAATTAATAGTATAAAAGTATGATAAGTTTCAATTCCCTGAATACAATTATCGATGATATAATACTTGAGACTCGGAACAATTATATATCTGAGAGTGAGTCTTTAAGTAAGGCCCAAGTAGAACAGTGGATAATTCAGTATAGATCTATGCTGATAAAACAAGATATAGATAAAGGAAGAGAAATAAATCCAGACTATATACAAGAGATAAATAACATATCTATAACAGATAAAGATGCATTAGGGAAACCTTTATCTAATTCTGGAATATGGATTGGTAAGACAACTATAGAGATACCAAATGGAATAGATTTTCATTTTGCAGATAGTAAAGTTTCCATTGTAGACCAATACGACAATATTATACAAGTCACATCTGAGGCTAGAGCAAAAATGCAAAGCAAAAGACGATATACTAGTAATGATACTTTGGCATACGAACGAGACGGTTTAATATATTTAACGGGGCAAGGAGGTGTTTCGTCTATAACTATAAAAGGAGTTTTTGAAAATCCTTTAGATCCAGTATTTGGATTAACTGCAGATGATAGGTACCCAATGCCAGCAAACATGATAATTCCTTTAAAAGAATTAATAATAACTAAAGAGATAAATATTGTATCACTATCTGATGATACAAATAATTCAAATAATGATCTTACAAGGACTACATTAACCGCAAGGGATTATAAAAAGATTCAACGTGGTATCAAATAAACATAAGTCATATACGCTGGATGACTACTTTAATTCTTATAAAGAATACACAAGTGGTAATTCAGCGTATATCGTTTCTAAGAAACAGTTTAATGCATTATTAAAAGATTACTTCTCTTTTCTATCTAGAGAGTTAATAGATAACGCAAAAGAAATAAGGTTACCTGCTAGAATGGGAACCTTATCAGTAGTTAAGAAAAAACCTAAAAGATATGATTTTACTTATCTTAGAGTTGATTTTCATAGTACAAAAGAATGTGAAAAAACTATTTTACATTTAAATGAGCATTCCGATGGCTATAATTTTAGATTTTATTGGTGTAAAAAAGATATTTTAATATCAAATAAAAGTATGTACGAGTTAGTAATGTCTAGAGCGAACAAAAGGAAACTAGCTCATATGATAAAAGTAGAACATAAAGATTATATGGAGAAATAATATGGTATATAAAATGATTTCATGCGACCAAGTGATCGCAAAAGTTTTAGCCGATCTAGACATAAGGGAAGAAGCCATAAGGATTTCTGATATGAAGGAATGGTGCTCGGAGGCCGTTGAGAAGATAGGTTCTGTTAAACAATTAAAAAGGAAGGTATCAGGATCTACAGGAACTCCTATTCTCAAGATAGTAGGACATCAGGTTGCACTTCCAACTGATATTCATAGATTAAACAGTGTAGCGTGGTCTAACTCGGGTTCTGGAGGATGGATGCCAATGACGATAGCCACTGGCTCTTTTAGTGTTTGGTCCGATAAGGATATTCAAAATAATGATACAACAAACATGGGTATTGGTAGAAAACCGCAGGATTTAAAATATTCTATAAAGCCAGGTTATATTATGACTAATATACCTGATGGATATCTTAAATTAAGTTATGATGCAATTTATACTGACGAAAATGGGTACCCAATGATTCCAGATATGATGTCTTACATAGAAGCTATATATTGGTATATTACTTTAAAGTTAAAATATCCAGAATATATGGCTGGAAGATTACAAAGGCAAATATACTACGATATGAAAACTTCGTGGAATTTTTATTGTAAACAAGCCTATGGAGACTCACTGATGCCAAATTCTGATGAAATGGAAACAATAAAGAATAATTGGATTAAATTAGTGCCAGATGTATATGCGAATAACAATGCATATGATACGATAGGTGAAGTACAAAACATCAAATCTAATAACAATGGGTACTAATAAATCTCAAATAAATACATTTGGTGCTGGAATGAACCTAGATACCGATAAGAGTCTATTAAAAAGTACTCAATATAGATATGCTGAGAATATCAGAACGGTAACCAATAACAATGCTACTACTGGTTCTATAACCAACATAGAAGGTTCTACTGAGTTACTTAACACTCAGAGTATATTTTCTGCTGGAGAAGAGATCATAGCAACATCTACAATTAGAGATATTGGCGTTGTATTTACTAAATTTCCAAAAGTCGTAGTGGGTACCTTGTCGTATCAGTATATAGATGATAATGATCCAGCAACTATATCTATACCACATATACCACAGCAATCAGTTTATGTAGAGGATTCTAGAGTTACTCCATCGCCTATAGATTTAACTCCTAATTATTTTCACGTGGATACGGTTCATGTAAATAACGAATCTCCAGAAAGAGTTATTTGTGGGTTTAGTGATCTTATTCCTAGGAATATGACTATCAGTATACGAGTTACCTATAATGATAGTACGACAGATGAATTAAGCCCGATTATTGGTCCAGATACCCCTACATATACTACTAACGCCACATTAGATACATTAGTAATAGATTTAACTAAGACGTTCAATACAACGCTTAGTGTGCTTAGTATTGAAGTTCTTTCATTTGAATTTAAAAACAATGGAATACCATGTGATGAAAATGGGGGTGAAAATTGGGATCCAAATGCAGATCCTCTCACTATAAGATATAAGGGAGCTACTCAGTATTTTAGATATGAGTTAACTGGACTTGATTCAGGTCCATCTCTAGTTACTGAGCCAGACATAGTTACATGGCACTATGACATAGTCCCAGAACAGTTAGCGTTCACTTCGAATGTACTTAGTATATCATCTGGTTCTGTTGCAAATACAATAAAAATAACTCTTGAAACTCCTTTAAACACAACTAGAAATGTTACTGGAGTTATATTTAACTCTACTTCTGGAAAGTATAATGGGGTGAAATCTATGACGTTTGTTAATAATACTACATTATACTTTAATGGTAATTATACTGATATAATATTTAACAGAGAGGTTGAAATATTAAGTTTTACAAAGGCTCTAGATGGAAAGATAAATGTAAATGCCCCATCTCATTTAATACCTGCTGGTCAAAACAGACAAGTGTTTATTCAGTCCACAAATGGAGTATATGACACCACTGTTACTGCATCATATGTAGATGCTGATAATTTATATATATATTATGAATTCTCAGATAATATTGAAAAATCATTTAAAATATATAGAGTCACATTTACTAATAATACTACACCAATATTTAAAAATGTAGTCAACCCAAATGGTGTAGACTTTGATATTCCAGAAGACGCACCAATAAGTATAGTTGGTAGATATGAAGATTTTGATAATATTAAAGTATACTGGGCAGATGGGTCTAATTTTACTAGGGTTATAAATATTGCAGAAAGTAATGACTCTAAAAATGCATTAATAGAAAATGAAACTATGTTTGATATAGTTCCATCTTCTAGTCTTCCTGCGCCATCTATTACTTCCATAGGGGCTGGACGATTAAATGCTGGATTAATACAATATTTCTATCAACTATATAGTCCATCTGGAGGAGAAACTGAATTAAGTCCATCTAGTCCAGTAGTCCATTTGACAGAGAGCGAACAGTCTGATTATAGTATTAGTTATCTTGGTACTGGATTAGGAGAGATATATGGAAAACCAACTGGTAAATCTGTTAAAGTGTCTATAGACATACCAACAGGGAGCCAGTTTACAAAATTAAAATTAATATCTTTATACTATTATAATTATTCTGATGTACCGACAATAACTATAGTAAAAGAAACTGATATAACTACATCTGTATTTAACAATAAGGTATTTGTAGAAGATGGTGGCACTAGTGCTCTTGGCGAGTTAACTCAAGCAGAGTTTAATCTTATAGGTGGAAATGTTTTTAAGCCTACATATATAGAAAGTAAAGATAACATACTATTTGCTGCAAATACAACTGAAGATACATGGGATATTCCAATATCTAAATACGATACTAGATCATATCAGTTTAATTCTAGTAAGACCGCTTTATTATATGATTCGGCTGGAGGAACATTGTCATTATCTGTTGATACTTTAAATTTAGTTCCAGAGACACATGATTGTATACATAAAGAAATTTATAGTGAAGATAGATATTCTGATTTACTATATATATATGATAGATATGGTAATTTAGGTGGAACTGGGTTAAATATAGATTATAAGTTTGCTAATACATACTTTATAGAGTCTTATGGAGATTATTATAATAAAAAAAATACTAATGGTGCCTGGGCCTCTGATGGCGATAAGTATATAGATCAAAGGACTGCTAGGATAGGAGATAAAAAACGTAGTATATCTAAATTAACTACAGTTGATAGTTCTGGCGTAACAACAGATATTAATTTAACCGATTTAAATATACCTATTCATAATGGATTTTTAAATTATTCTAATCCATATTTGTCTAACAACTTAACATCATACCAAAGAGATGAGATATATAGATTTGCATGTGTATTCTATGATGCAAAAGGAAGAAAATCTCCTGCTAAATGGATAGCCGATATAAGATTCCCAGCTGGATATATAGAATCATCTAGTTGGAACTCTAGTATATTTGAAACCCCTGCAGAATCAAATTCTACTGTATATTCTAATACTTTTTTAAACGATCAAGAGCTATTGGTAAAACCGCTTGGAGTTAAATTTGTACTTAGAAATTTACCTAGCGATATAAAAAAGGTAGAAATAGTAAGAGCAAAAAGAGATATAAACAATAAGACTATATATGCTCAAGGCGCAATACAGAAGACTGGTACTTATAGAGCGGAATATCAACAAGACCATGATGGCAATGTAGCCAATATAATTGCAGGTGGACTTGTGAATACACTTCGTCCTCATCCAGTACTATCAATGGGGTATGCGTTATCTATTACTGGTATTGGTAGATCGCAGAAAAAGTTACACACTCCATCTGTTAGTACAAATTTACCAGATGCTTGGATAGAAGATTGGCATGATTTTGATGATAACAGATATTATGTTAACAGTGATCTGGGTAGAATATTACCTAATTATACTGATCATGCAATATCTCCATATTTCTATAACAAGAGCGACGTTTTATTTATAAATCCAGAAACGTCTTATTATGGGGTAGATTTTACTGAACAATTAAGGAAAGTATCTGGGGCTATTGATGCAGATATAGTTGATATAATATATCCAGTATCCACTCCTCCTGTTGTTGGCATGGGAATAAATGTTACAGGTAGTTCCTATTTTGGACATCCTGATCATAATAGGTTACAGTTCTATTTAGTTGATGATTCATCTCATAAATATTATCCATCTGCGATGTATTTTGGAGCTGATATAAACAAAAGATTATACACCACTGGAATTACCATAAATGATCATTCGGTATTTATGAGTATGGGCTTAGTTGGCGCTAATTATAGACTAGTATCCAACTCCAGTTCTGCTACGCAATACTTACAAAATGTAGATGCCACTAGAACTGATATTAAATATCCAACTATTGGTTATTTTAATGAACCATTTAAAAGAGCATTTTTATCAATAGGAGGGGTTCTAAGGTATGTTAGCGGATCCACATATTGTTTTAAGAATGGATTTGTATATGATATTACAAATACATCACACGATAAGGCCCTAATAACTATTGATGATGCCAATGACGCAGGAGTTAGTGGAATGACATTTAAATATTTTAATAGGTACTCTGGTACTAAATTAAATACTTCTGACACCATATCATTAGTATACCAAAATAGTAATAGTTTACTTGATTATACTGCATTTACGTATTCTGGATTAAATATCAATAAATCTACCGCCTCTACTCTATTGACTAAAAAGATTAAGTCATTTGAATATTCAGGTGATATTGCGTCTGGCCTTCCAATAGAAAAGATTTCTGGTGCTCAATATGTCAGTTCTGGTGGATCACAGTATCTTAATTGGGCTAAACCCCTTACTACTGGTAATGAGGGAGAACCTAGCCAAAATGACACTATTACTGGTCCTAGTGGAATGACAAAGGTTGGCGGTCCTCATGGGAGCGCTATTATCCTTAATTTAGAAGTTTCAGAACAGTTTCCAACAATTACTGACATAAACCAAACTAGAAAAAAATATACTTCCGGTGCTCTTTATGATGGATATAAGTCGTTAGACCGAATAGGGTCTTCTGCGCTAAGTACATTCATTGTTAACTTGAAGGTGATGAATGACTATATATATGGAGGTTCATCATTAGTAGATAGACAATTTACTGAATATATATCAACTGGAGTATCATTCGACAATACTGGGGCTAGTATAGAAAAACTAGTATTTGGTGGAGACACATTCATAGGTCTTTTTGACTATACACTTGTTATGGCTACTGACCCTTATTGTGATAGTTATGGATCTGATACAAAAGGTAGACACCCTATGATAGAAAATCAAGTAAAACATATAGGAGCCTTAATACCTGTTGAATCATCAATAAACTTACATTTAGTTAACTCTAAATCCTATATCGCGTCTGATAATAATTTTGCAATACAAAGAGAACCTGGAGTCTATTCTCCTGGAGCAAGCCAAGGGAGTGAATGGAAAATTACTCAACAGCTTCCACAGTATTCATATAATTCAGCATATTCGGCTGATATGACTGGTATTGGTTTTGAATCAAAACTATTAGTAACTGAAGATAATAAAATATTCGATTGTAGAGTATGGTATTCTGGGGCAAAAACTAATGACGAAATATACGATAGTTGGTCTAAATTTCAAGTTGCTAATTATATAGATGTAGATACCCAATATGGCGAAATTACAGGTATAAGAAAATTTGATAATAAGCTATTTTTTTGGCAAAAGAATTCATTTGGAGTATTATCTGTAAATGAAAGAGCGTTAATAAAAGATAATAATATAAGCACATTGACTTTAGGGTCTGGTGGTGTATTAAGTAGGTTTGATTACATATCAACATCAAATGGAATGAAAAAAGATATGATATGTGGGATTTCTGATTCTGAGTCTGGATTATATTGGATGGATATAGAAAGAGCTGAAATATGTATTTATGGTTCTTCTATAACTCCATTATCTAAAGCAAAAGGAATACAAACCGTACTTAATAGTAATAAGTCTAATATTTCAAATAAAATTCCTATGATATTTGACAAAAAGTATAATGAGATGATAATAACTTTAAATGGACTTACAGGGGTCGACAATATAAGATAATGTTAAATACTTTAAATTACTCTGAGATTACTCAGTCTTTTATGTCATTCTTATCATCAAAACCATCTTGGTATCTAGACTTTAAAGATAAGTACTACTCTATAGACGCCAATGGGGATATGCTATTACATAATTCAAATATTATATATAATAAATTATCTTCAACTACATATCCTGATAGATCATTTTTTAGATTAGTAGTTAATGAAAATTACCCACTTACAAAAACATTTGATAATGTCGAATATTCTGGGGATAATATTTCTTTAATGGTTCAACTACATAAGTTCTATACGTTAACTCAAAATAGCCTTTCTATAGAAACTTCATCTATAGATATACGAGAGGATTCATACAAATTTGCTATTCCTAGGAATACAACAACTGAATCAGAAACTGTATCAACACCAGTTGTTCCCACATTAATAGGAACCACTAGAGGCGAGATTGGATATGCATATCTTAATACATTGTATATATCTACTGTACTAGGATCTAATGCTATAGCAGCTAATTTATGTAGAAATTATATATCAAGTGGTAATTCAGGTAAACTTCCAACGTTAGGAGATATGAATGCTATCATGTCAAATTCTTCGTTATTGGGGCTAGATAGAAATTTGATATACCTAACCTCTTCCGAAAGAGATATATCGTCTGCATATACATCTACTGGATGGATAAATAAACAAGCATCAAATCAGACTAGAGTTAGACCGATAATATATGTAAACGTCCCAAATGGTCCTAGTGCATATGTTGTTGGTTATGAGATATATTCTGGGTGGGTAATAGGATATATATTTCTTCCAGAAGATTATGGATATACTACTGATTCAAAAAAACTTATATGTGTAGCTAAAGTAGATGTTGGGGTTAATGTTCCATGGTCGTCTTTAGATCCAATAGAGACTACAATCCAAGTTCCTGGTAAATTTGCAGACAGAATGAGAGGAAAGTATCTAATAAGTGATTACTCATTTCAAAACAATAGTGGGAAGATGTTTGTTCTTCCATTTATAGAAACAAAATATAGACATTCAATGATATAATATGAATAAGAAGATGAAAGTGAAGCCTATGTTTGCTTCTAAAAAGAAATTACCTAAATTTGCCGATGGGTTGGTACCAGAGTATTTAAATCAGCAAGCATATGGACTTACTGGCGCCACTCCAACTTCTGGTCCTAATTTAACTCTAGGCGCTAGTAAATTGGCATCTGGTACTGCCACTAGTATAGGGGCTCCTAAACAGACTATAGGCATTTCTAATGCTACTTTAGGTGGAGTCGGTAATATTGCTACTGGTGTTGGAAGTATGCTTAAAAATGATGACGCTAGTTCTGTTGGTAGTTATGCTGGAGATATGTTAAGTTCTGCTGGTCAGGGAGCGTCTATGGGTGCTGCATTGGGTCCTATAGGGGCTGGTGTAGGTGCCGTGGCTGGTGGTATATACGGATTTTTTAACGCTGCTGATGCTCAAAAGAAACAAGAAATGGCGCAAAGAAAAGAAGCCATAAATACTACTTTATCTGCAAATCAAGATGTCTCTGGAAATGTAAATGCTCAATATAATTTAAGAAACTTTGCAAACGATAGAGTCCCTGGTTTAAATAAAGGCACGGTAAGATTTAAGTCTAATCAACAAAATCCTAATCAGCCAAATGCCATGGTTGCTGGTCAAGAAGGCATTATGGATGGACAGACAGGTAGAGTTTCTACAGTGCCTGGACAATATAGTACTACTAATCCAGATGTTATACCTGCTAATTTAACTGAAGGTAGTTCTGTATTTTCAAATAAAAAATCACAAACATTACCAGGAGGGAGAAGTACTCCTGCGGATATAATTGCAAGAACTGAAAAGATGCAAAAGATAAATGATAAAATACTAAATCCGAAAGATGGAGATAGAAAATTAAGTCGATTAGATCAATTGACTGCAAAACTAAATCAAAGTAATATACAGAAACAAGCAAATAATTTGAATAAATTTAACGCCCTTGTAAATCCACAGCAAAGTCAAGGTAATTTACCTGGTTATGATAATGGAATTGTAGATACTGCTACTAATGATAGATTAAATAAACTTGGATCAGAAATAAGTACTACCCAGCCAGTAGATCCAATAACTGGAGAGGTGGTATATACTAAAGTTCCAATTAGAACTGGAGAGACCATGGCGAAAAATGCTGTTCCATATTTAAATGATTTAGCTACAAAAACTTGGGGCGGTAAATATAATTTTGGAACATTAAATGGTTCGTTAGATCAATCTTTGGCTGGTTATTATGCTGGGGAGATAAATAAGCAAGATCCAAAATACAAAGTTGGTAGTTCTACTGGATATCAGGCTGGTAAATATAAAATACCTCTTAGTAAATCTCAAGCTGATAAATATAGGATTGGAGATTCACCTGCTACCGTACTGCAGGAGCAACAAACTACTTCTGCTCCTGCAGTTAATGCGCAAGATGCAAAGACTCAAATTGACCAATCATATATTAATAATATAAAGACAACCCAGGATAAATTAAATCCAAATGCTCCGAGTAAGATAGATTTTAATTCTATTGGAAACAAATTAATGTCATTGGCTCCTATTGCATATAATGCCAGGAACTCAAGTCCTGAGGTAGCCTCTCCAATGTATCAAGATTATATGAACCCTAATCAACGATATAACATAGCTCCAGAGCTTGCAGAGAGTACTAAACAACGTCAAATGTCCAGATATGCTAATGCATCTATAAATACTGGTACAGGAGCTAATATGGCTTATGGAGCAGATGCATATTCTAGAGGTAGTGATCAATTGTCTGGATTAATGGGTAAGGCTCAACTTGCAAATGCTGGATATAGAGAAGATTATGCAAATAGATATAATCAGAACGTTGCAACTAATACCGCAGAGGACAAGAGAATATATGATGTTAACGCTAGAAATAGAGCCGCTGCTAGAACATTTGGATCTAAAAATGCAGAAATGTTAAGCCAATATGCACAAGTAAATCAATTAATGGGTAATCAGAAGAAGGCTGACGTATTAAATAGCAATATATGGCAAGCATATTCTTCTGCAGTTAGTCCAGAGCAAAAAGCATATCTACAATCATTAATAAGTCAATATACTAAATAATAATGGTAAACTTATACGATAGCCCAGCACAGGCTCAATTTATTAATACATATGTGCCTATACAGTTTGATGGTTTATATAAAATGGCCGATAAGGCGCAGAAAGATATGGACACTGGAACTGCCCTTTTAGATAAGTTATCTGAGAATCAATCTCTCGGGTCTTTGTCTGCTGTAGATAATGCTACATGGAAAAGTCAAGTCTCAGATCCAATTCAAAAGGTAGTAGATGAAAACGTTAAAAGTAATTACGACTTGACTAATCCTACTGTATTAGGTAAACTTTCATCTTTAACAAGAAGGATAGCAGGAAGCCCTTTAGCTAAAACCCTTATAAACTCAAGAGACTCGCTTAAACAAGCTGCCACTAAGGTAGATCCTCAATGGGGAGATACCTATGCTGATAAGTTTAAAAGCTATGATTCGTCTAAGAGTGGTGAATATACTGGATCTCCAATGGATTACGTTGGGTGGGAAAAGACTGGAGATCAGTTTACTTCTGATATAACACCTAGATATGTTGGCACTAAAGGAGGTTATAGGGTAATGAAAATAGATCCAAATGATATTAATCAAGTGGTTAATGAGAAATCAAATGAAATAAGTTCTAATCCTCAGGTTAATATGTTAATCGATAAAGACGTCCAAGAAGGAAGAGTGGATATGAGTAAATACTCCACTATCGATCCAACAACTAAACAGCCAGTAGTTAATCCAAATTGGAAAACTTTGTATGCTAAAGATATGATAGCCAAAACAAAGATGGATGCAACTAAAGGGGCTAAATATGAATACGACCAAGCTGCTGCTGATGCTAGAAGAGACACTGAAACTAGATTATATCATGCTCAAACTCTTGCACAAAAACAACAAGTTATTGAGAAGAACAACATTGTTGAGAATTACTTAACTGATAAGATAATTGGTGCAAGTGCAGATAAAGGAAATGATTTTAGGAATGTAGTAACATCTAGGTTAGCAGGAATAAAAGATCCAAACGAAAGATTTAATAGGGCATCTCAGATTTTTGGTCCAGGAGCCGCTTCATTTATGATGTCATCAATGAAGAATGATGATAATTCAAGACAATTGCAGAACCTACAGAGTCAACGTGCTGCAGCTCAAGCCGCAGGAGCCCCTACTAATAATATTGATAAGAGTATAAGTGCATTAAATGCTTCTATAAGTAAGAATAACAACGATATGAACAATTCTATGCCAGCGTTCAATGCTGTTGTTCAGAGAGAGGAGAACCTGGCTAGAGCTGGTAAAAGTAATGTATGGTCTAAAGAACATATTGCTTCACTTAATACTGTTGAAATGCCTTACCAGGTAAGTAATGCTTATTCTGAGGCTAATTATGGCAAAAAGATACAGGTTCTTCCTACTGCTGGTGGCTCACTAGAAGGATTTACTGGGCCGGTATCTAGATTAAAACTCAGAACAAACCACGGAAGTGATGATAGAGGAGATATACTTAATGAAATGACATCAAGAATAAAAGATCCTAATTTTAGAAGGCAAATGGCTCCGGTATTATCTGGATTCATATCAAATGTTGCTAGTGGTAAATACGAGAATAGAGGATTTTCTGTTCCTTCTGGTTCTGCTGTTATTGATGGGAATAAAGCAAATGCTAAATCTGTTTACTATGTACCAGAAGAAGCATTAACACCAAACGAGGCAATGATTCTTAAGAAGCTATACGGATCTCAAGAGATCGTTACAAAAGACAATACATATGATGCAGAAAATGCTATCCAAACTAGTGTTAAAAAGAAATATATACCAATACCATCCTATATGTCTTCAGTAGATTTAAATAACCCTACTTCCAATACAATTGCAAATTCTATATTGGCTCATGATGCTAATGTAAAATTCGGTAAAACAAATGCATCTACTAGTTACAGCAATATACAGTCAGAAGAAGAATAACCAATACCAATAAAAAGTAATAATGAATATAACTAAAGAAGATATTAGAAAAGCCCTAGGTAGTGGTAGTTTGAAATGGTCTGATATTGCAAGTATGCCATCCAGAGACAATAAATCTTATGGAGAACAGGATGCTGACAAAAGAAGTGAAATAGAAAGACAAAAGACCGAAACCGCAGTAGCCCCTTCAAAAGTTGCTGTTAGTGCTCCAGCAAAACCTACTCAGTCTATAGTAAATACTCCAGACAAATTTGATCCAGTAGCAAACTCTACAAGTTCTGAGATAAAGGGTCCTCTTCCACAAGAATCACAATCTGCTGTATCAAAAAGTACTGATCTAATACAGAATCAGTATCCGGCTGATAGATATAATACTCGTAACTTAGCTGGTCAGTCTTTTAAACAATTTGCATCTAGTTTGTATGACAATCAATTATTCAAAATAAATGATAACATTCAAAACAATATAAAACCATTTGTTGATTTATCAAATACATTAAAAGATAATGCAAATAATCCTGATTTATATGAGTTATTAAATACTTATCAGAATAAAAGAACTCAATCCGTACTTTTTGATCCAGTGAAAACCGATGTTAACGATCCAACTTCATTAAGACAACTTGATAATTGGGAAGTACCACAGCATCTAACTGAATTAAATACTAAAGTTGGTCCACAATTAGAAAAATGGTCTAATATTGATGAGAACTCAGATAAAGGATTACCAAAATTGTCAGAGGTAATGGCAGGCAAGAATATTAATAATACTTCTGCTGGAAATAATTGGTATAAAACATCTATAGATAATCTAAATAAAGAATATTCAGACAGTACAGATAACGTAGCTATTACTCAGCAGTCAAAAAATCTAACCATTGCTAATGATGAGGATAAGCCAGATGACATATCTACTGTAAATGAAAATACTCCTCCTATAACAGCGGCCAACATTAGTGTTGATAAGTTGTCTCATGACTCTTTAAATTCTTCTGGAGTTAAACCAGTTAATGATTACTTAATTAAAAACAAGTCTTCAGTTGCTGCCTCTATTGCTAATGCATCTACTCCTGATGCTATTAGTGGTTCGGGTAATCAAAATCAAAAACCAAGTCCTTATGATATAGTTAGTAATTCTAATATATCTATGCCATTCAATTCGAATAAAATATATAATTCCAATATTGGAGATGATACTTTATTTGGATCTATAAGAAAATCATCAGACGTTGTATCTAATTATATAAATAAAGGTGCTAGTGACCAATTAAAAGTTGGTTATGGAGTTCAAAAACCAGAAGGAGTAAAATTTGGTTCTATGTGGTTGGCTCCAGAAGCCAAATTAGGAGCCGAAGGGAAGACTGGAAAGTTAGAGAAGCAAGACTATCCAATTTCTGATTGGGTCAGTCAGAACGTCTCTGAGGGATTAGGACAGGCATTAAGAGGTATTGCTATAGGCACTGAGACAATACCAGATAAATTTGTTGCAACTATATCTGATATATCCAGGATTAGAATGACATCCGCTGCCGCAAATGCTAGAGTAGGATTATTAACCGATCCAGAAGGAAATGCAATTCCAACGTTCCTGGGAGATAAAGAGAATAAGACCCTATCTGATATATATTCAGAAGGTGCTAAACAGAGCAAGGCTAGTACAGTAGAGCATCTTACTAATGTTTCTAAAGCAGAAAGTCAACTTCCTGATACATGGCAAGCTAAAGCAGGAGGAATTGTTCCCCTAGCCGCAGTTACGATTGGAGGTATATTATCTGGCCAACCAGAAGTAGTTGGGGCTGGAGTAACTGCGTCTTTCGTTGGTACTGGATATGCAGATGCATTAAATCTTGCAAACAATTATGAAAAAGAGACAGGGAAACCAATTAGCGATGATACGAAGAGCGCATTAGGAATAGGTACTGCCTTAATATATTCATTGCCTCTTGGAAAATTATCAAGTGGGTTAGGTGGTATAATAAAGAAGACTCCACTAAAAGCAGTTCAAGAGTCTGTATTTAATTTTATTTCAAAAAACCCAGAAGTAGTTTCTGAGGCTGGAAAAGGAGTATTTAAAACATTCGCAGATCAAATGCCTGGTGCGATAAAGTCATTTGCAACAACTGCTGGGAAAGGTGCTCTTCATAGTGTTGCTACAATGGAAGGGATTGGAGTTGCTCAAAATTTATTAAATGAGGCAATTATAGGCAAACATACAGATGCTGAAGGATGGATGGATACATTTAGATCTGGTTTAGAAACTGGATTAATGTTCTCTCTTGCAACAGTACCATTTGCTCATGCATCATATGCCGCTAGATCCGCAATGTTTAAAAGAGCTACTGATTCCAATGGAGACGTATCTTTATCTGTTACGAATGATGGTAGGGCTGTTTACGTTCATCCAAAAACTGGAGAAGACAAAACATTCGGTACTACTGTAGATGGGAAAAGAGTAGAATTAAATGATGATGAAATCAAGAGAACGTTTACAATGACTTCTCAACATTTAAAAGACGAATTAGATTCATATAAGAAAACAAAAACTGTTAATCCAGATATAGAAAAAAATGCTTTAGAAAATAGAGTAAGGACTGCTCTTAGCGGCCTTTCTGTTGATGGTATGATTCCTATTGTACGATCCCCTGAAAAAGGGATGCAGATAGTAACTGGAGAATCAGCCAATGGAAGTGCTTTGGGTGTAAACCTTAGTGGAGAGAAGGACTATATATCAAAAGAAGCCATTCCCGAAAATGCAAAATTTAATGACGTATATAATGAGTTAATGGCTCAGTACGATAAAAATAAAACTACTACAGAGCAAAATAAACCTACAAGTGACACTGCAGTACCTCCAACTCAAATAAGTCCATCAGAGACGCTTACATCGTCTTTTTCGAGTACTATAGAGAGCGAACCATCTGCTCCCATTGCTGTTTCTGGAATAAGTAATGATTCTAGATATCAACCAGACGCATTACATAATAATGCCATGATTCATTTGTCTGATGGCATGTCAAGTGATATGACAAATAGTGTAATAAACGCTGGAGTACTTCGTGATATGCAAATGCACGATAGGATTAAAAAAACTAGCTCATATATAGATGCCTCTAATAATGGAAAGGAAAATGCTACTCTTAAATACCTAGAAAAACTAGCAAAAAATCCTCCAGTAGGTATAGATCCAGAAGATATTAATAATGAATTAAAGTTAGCAAAAAATACATTATCCGTATATAAGGACAAGAGTGTGATGGGTTATGCAAATAGGGCCGGCGGAGTTGGTTCTGAGAATCATAAACTTCTTACTTCTCTTATTATTGACCATGATAATTCTGCTAAACAATTTGACGATGTAAAAAATGAATTACTAACATCTTATAATAAGCAGAAAAATGATTATGCTCCTATATCTGAAATGGCAGATCGTTATGCTGACTATGTAAAACCAGATGTTGTCCCACTTGTATCCCCAGTAGCTCTATTTGATGCATTATCTAATTTTGAATCACTTAAGGATATAAACATACAGAATGATTCTAAAAATGAACATGCAGTTAGAAAGAACAAAATAATAAATTACGAATTATCTAAGAAGAAACAAGAGGCCGCTATTCTTGCTCATAATGAGTTAGCAAACTATGGTATAATAGACAGATCAGAAAAAGATAATGTTTCATTTGATGAATTGTCCAAGCAAATTGATTCTTTGAATCTGCCTAGTATGGATAAAAATGCTATTCAAACATTAGCACTTTCTCACATATCTGATATATCTGGCAAATACGAAAGTACAATGTCCAAGTTGCTTACCAATAAGAAAGTTGGATATACTGGATCAAAAACGATGGATTCAAAACATCATGATATATTCGTTGATAAACTTTTAGATTCGTATAGGGATAGTAGAAAAAAGGAAATAGACTCTGAAAATACAAAGCAAATAGTAGATGACATTAAATTAGAAGGGAATGTCGTTCCCGAGCCAACTGGAGAATACCATAGTAGTTCTGATATAATAACTCCATCTATTGATAATATAAAACCACAAGATACTTTCACCCAAGAAGTTCCTCCAGTGAGTCCTTATGAAGAGTCTCAGATTCCTAAACCTGTTACTGAAGTTACTCCTCCAGTTAATACTGAAAGTCCTACTGGGCCAGAAAAAGTTACTCCTCCTATCCAGGCTGATACTATTGCAAGTGAGGTTAAGGATGAAAAAGGATCTGTTGTAAGCACTGATATTAGTAGTGATGATGAATCTGTAGTGGATGAAGTTTCAGATATAGACAGACTTATAAACCAATTAAATCAGGATTCTATTATTGTCGATCAAAAACCAGATCTACCAGATACTATAAATGAGACTTATGATAATAAAGAAGTTTTAAATGCGGTAGAAAGTTCTGTAGAGTTTAAAAGTATACTTGACAATGAAGACACAGAGGCCTTCAATCAGTTAGTTGAAGAATTACCTGGATTGGTCTCAAGTAATTCTATTAAACATGATAGAATAAGCCACACATTATTCGCTAATGTAGAGATTCCTTCAATAAGAGAGTTTCTAATGGATCCTGTTGCATTTAAATCTGCAGAAGTTAGGATAATAGTAAATAAGCACAATTCCGGAATAGGAGACACGTATTCATTTAAATCCGGTGGTTTATCTATTACTGGTAATGACTTCGTTGGTCCAAATAATTATGATCCGAATGATCAACTTACTTGGGATAATGCCTATATTAAAGTAGAAATAAAATACAAAAAAGGGAAAGAAGTTAGAACAATTGCCTTTAACATGAAGAACCCAGGGGAAAGGGAGCAAGTTGTTGAAAAAAATGGTATGTTAAAGTACTCTTCTGATGAAATTCAATCACTTAGAGATTTTAGGAATTCTATAATTACTGAGCAATTAAAGGTTATAGCAGATAATTCATTACAATTAAGGATGCTTGGCGGTTTAGATAGAGGTATATCTAAATTAGCATTAAATAGGACTTCTGAAGGAAAGGCTATTCAGAGAGGATTGCATGAAGTTGTTGGACTACTAGATGAGCCAGATGTAAATAAGTTAGGGCTTACCAATTTAACATTAGCTTATGGACGTGGTGAAAAAGGTAGTAATCTGGTTGTTTCATTATTTGAAACTATCGGAACTAGTGTAAATGAAAATGCTGGATCTATATTTATTACCAAAACAGAGCCATTTGATGCAAATTCTGAAAGAAAAATAAAAGTAAACAAAAAGAAAGTAAACACTGATCCCGAAATGGCTGATTTAGTATATAAATTAGCAATAGACATGTTTGGCAGCAACGCTAGACAAATAACACTATCTCCATCTGGTAAAGTAATAGAAACAAATACTACGTCTCCTTATGGTTTAACTCCAGCATCGCTATTATATAGGATGGTTGGATTTGGAGATGTGACTAAAATGAGTAGTGATTCTACTAAATCCTTTTTAGAAGATAAACAATTTTATGTTGATAATGGAATATTACACTATGGTACAGAAAAGATTGCGGTAAACACTATTGGCGCAAAACAGAAACTAGAGATATTGGAGTTTATAAATAATAATTTAACCTGGACTATAAATAAAGATGATTTATGGAACAGGGAAAATAATACGGATAATCTAGTATCAGACATATTCCCAGGTATTAAAGCATTTTTCGATAGAAATCCTAATGAAAATTCTGTTGATTTTACAAAACAATTCTCTATAAATAGGAGTGATGTTGGAATAACATGGACTGCATGGTTGATTAAGAATAAAAAATTAACTTCGGATATTGCAGATGGAGTATTTGAACCTCCATATTTGTTTATGACTAATGTAGTTGCAGTATCTAATGGCGCTGAAAAAATAACACCAGTCAATAATGGTGCATATAATACTTCTGTTACTCTGGTAGACAAACCAATAATGGATCCCACTATATTAGGGAAGGAACCTTCTGTTGTGGTAGATAATACTAAATCTGCAAAACAATTAGAGATAGATGCTGCAAAAATTAATTATGAAAATAGATTAAAGTCTAGTCATGGTGGTCAAGGCCCTAAGTTGCTATATGAAAATGCACTTAGAGAAATAGATCTAAAATACAGCAACCCCGAGAAACCAGTGTTGCCAAATGATATAGTTTTACCAAAAATAATTACTACTCCTAGCGCTAAGTCGCTAGACGAATTTGATGATTTTGGTGCAACGAGAATGATTGATGACTCTAAACAAGTAGTTGATTTTATAGACACTGAAAAATCAATTAAGTTCATTAAAAGTAAACTCGGTGATGATTTTGACGTAAAAGTACTTGAAGATGTTATTTCTTTACATAATGGAGAATCTGCAATGGGATTATCATCTGATGGTAAAATAGACCTGTACAAACTAGCAGAAAAGGGTACTGACTTCCATGAGACGTATCACGTAGCTTCATTGTTATTAATACCAAGATCTAGAAGAATGGCTATTTATGATAGTGTAAGAACTTCTAATGAGTCTATGAAGTATGCCACTGATAAGGAAATAGAAGAGTATTTAGCAGAAAAATTTAGAGAGAGAATCCTATCAAATAATGTAGATTCTGAAAATGGTACTACTGTAAATATAGCATTTAGAAAGATTTATAATGCATTTAATGCGTTACGTAATTTCAAAGATAGAGATATTGAAAGATTATACAAAGATATAGAACGTGGAGTATTAAAAGGCGTCAAACCTAGTTACTATAATAAAGAGGCATTTACATCTAAATATGAAGATAACGCTGGAGCTCCACGTAGATTTAAAGAAGCAGGGCTTCAGTCTATTAAGACGGTAGAAGCCAAGGATAAACTAGTTAACAGTTTAACTTACTATTTATTTGAAATAAGCGGAATACAAACTATTGATGATATAAATAAGCTAGACTATCAAGGATTAAAATCCAGTCTATTAGCTTCTGCAGAAAAGATAAAAGATAATCCTGATGAAATTGCAAGATATTCTTTATATAAAGAAGCATACGATAGATTTGACGATTACTTTTTACCCGCCATAAAGGCAGAAGTAAAAAATACTGGCATAACTGAATTTACTCCAAAAGACGATAGTGTTGAAGATGGTATAGTTGGGAGAGAAGTTCAAGAACACGATAAAGCTTCTTATGAGATATCAAAAAGAGATAATATAAGGGCCGAAGTGAAGTTCTTTATTAGGACTATCCCTGAGACTATAATTAAAGATAATAGTGCAGTGGTCGTTAGGGACCCAATATCTAAATTCCCATCATTTGTTGAATTTGAATTAGCATGGAATACCATGATTTATGAACTCCATAAAGAAACTACTCCAGATTCAATGAAAAAGAAAATTGAAACTCTTGCTCATGAAAAGAAAAATCCATTCTTTATAATGTTAGAGAATAGACTTTCTAAAATGGATGATAACTTTATTACTAAGTTCTGGAATACAATGTATAGTCATAGGCATGATTACGTTAATACTGTATATAATTCAAATAGCGCTAAGCCTGATAGCGAGTATAATAGATCAATAAGGAATATATCAAGTAACATAGATAGGGCTACTAGAGTACTGCCTATCTTATGGGGTCAGAATATGATGTCTGGTGGATATCTTTATACTGTTACGGATGATGGTCTTGTATTTAACAAAAGCAATGCTGAGTCTATAATATCTAGATACAAGGAATTATCAAAGTCAATCACAAAGATGTCGTCAACAGAAGATGCTAATAAAGCACTTGACTCATTTATAGATTTACTTAATGCTGCGTCTATAGATGTAGACATGGATACAATGGAGTGGATCATTGGTAATAATTTCCCTGGATTTACAAGATCTAGAGCAGTTTCTATATTAATGAACGACTATAAAGATACTGCCAAAATATTTACTACTATTTTGCCTCAAATTATAAAAGACAATGGAGGTAAAAACAGAGTAAAAATAAACGAATTAACTCCTAAGGTTCTACTTGGTGGAGAAAAATCTATAAATAATTACGCTAAAGTATATGCACAAACACATCCAAATCCACAAGAAGTTATGGTCCCTGGGGCAGATGGATCTAATCTGTATCAAATATCTTCTAGAAATTTCGTTACTGATGTTATTGATAAAATATCTAATAATCCAGAATATCTAAAAAATATGTTAGATGTGCCTATTAATCAGGGGTCTATACTATTAAATCAGATTAAAAATGGAACTTCGAAAGGAATTTCATTCGGTACATTTGTTAAAATATATGAAGAAGGTGTTGCCGACCAAGGTAGGGATTATTTTGACATAAGTCCAATGGAGGATTATGTCATAAAGATGTCTAACTTATTAGATAGCAATATAACACTTCCGGCGATGGCAGATAAAAAGACATATGGCTTTATATTTGGTATTAAAATGCCTGATATGGTATCTTCAGATAAGGGGTCTCAAAAGATGTCTTGGAATGGAAATACCATATCATATCCTAGTGAAGTAATAGATATATTTAATGGGTATTATTTATCTGAGTTTAATTCTATAAAGCAAGCTTGGGCAAAATATAAAGAGGAAAATGGAAATAAAAAAAATCTAATAAATAATTATCATTATGATAATAGTGGTAAATGGGCTGCTGGACATGGAAACGGACTAAGATTTAGATATTTTGATAGTTTGTATATAAATTCTAAAGCGGTTGGTGATGAGTATAATGGATTTGTGGACCTAAATGGCTACATAGATAAAGTAATAGTTACTAGAGGTCCGATCATTGGTAATGATGCAGCTATGGATGAAGCGATACAGAGACTCGATAAGAAGTTCTTTTCTGAATCTTATGAGAATAAGTCTAAAATGATTAGTTCTACTATTACAGCTGCAACCAAATTTGAGATGGACTATGCAGAAGAAATAGGACTTATATCTAGGACTACCTCTGAATATACCGCTACAATGGCACGAGAAGGAGTTAATGTTGGTGATATAGTTAAAAGTACTATGTACGAGAATAAAGCGCTTGACGCCGCATTATATAATAGTAATGTTGCTGACTATATAAAGGCTGGCGTTGCTCCAAAAGATGCTAATATGGTTGCTATAACAAACATATTAGCAAACACTGCTATAAACTCTATAATATCAGAATTTGAAACAGATAAATTAATATCAAAGGACTTAGCCTATTATAAGGGTTCAGATGATAAAACAAAAAGACTTTCTAGTGTTTTGTCTACTGGCACCGCTTTGAGAAATAGTTTTCCAGAAGGGCATCCATTAAATGGTATTACTTCATTCAATGTCGCTGAAATATCTGATAGCATAATAAAAAGTACTGAAATAGATGAAATTAAGAATAAGTCATATGCCGCTCAGATAAATAAATTATTAATCCAGTCTGGTAAATCTAGAATCCCAAATTTAAGCGAACTATATTCTAATCCAGGAATGAAATCAGAATTAGATGCAGTTAGGTCTTCAAACAAAGCCATATTTGATATAGGAGAAAAAATAATAGATAACCAATCTAAAGCTTATGAAAAAGTAAATGTAACTGATGCTACAGTATATATATCACCATATATGTACCGATCTATTATGACTAGGCTTGGAGAAGATTACTTTACTCCTAAAGTTGAAGAAGCATTTAAGTTATTAGAGTCTGACGACTTGTCTTGGATGGATGATGCGGATACATATGAAAAGGTATCTCAATTGGCCTTACACCCATTAAAGATGGTTTATTTTGGCGATTCGTTTGAGAGCGGTTTAAATGTTCCTAAACTGGATAAGATGGCTATGTTCCTTTTGCCTAAGTTTATGGCCACTGGTGATCTAAGGAATCTATACGAAAGAATGAATAATCCTAAAATAGGTCAGCAGAAGATCGATATGGCTCCATTTAGTAGCGCTGTTAAGACTTATAATGACAATCCCATTGCAATATATACTGGAGAAGATGGGTCTGTTATGTCGACTCTAGATGATATTAAGGTGGCACAGCAATCATTTGAATTCTTGAGACATCAATTGCCAACTACCCCCCACGAAGGAGCAACCATGGCCGTGGCTACTCAAGTTCAAAAAGCCGCTATGGGAAATATAATTTCTGATGTAGTATACCCAAATATAACTATAAATGGAAAGAATGATGTAACTGGAACTCAATTAAAACAAGAATGGGTTTCTGCTTTAAATGAATTATCAGACAGAGGGAAAGCTGATATAGAGAAGGAGTTTGGGTTAAAATTTGGTGAAGATGGGAATTATGAATTTAATACAAAGAAAATGTATGACTTCCTGGCTATTGAATCTGAGAATTCTGGTATGCCAAGTGATGTTACAGAAATGTTAGCATCATTTGATCCTGCTAATCCAAAAGACATGCCATTACAGGCATTAGTAGATGGAGCCTTTGTAGAGTCTAAAATACTTTCACATATACTTAAAAGTACTGTAGATGTGAATACTCCAGGAGGCATGTTTATTCAAATGACTCCATTTGGATTAAAATCATTTGATAACACTAACACCCAATACAAAATAAATGGTGGTAATAAACTAAAGTTTTATAATCCTGATGGTAGTATGGATGTAGTGATATCTATTACTATGTTTAAAGATATACTTCCATCTGATCTAAATACCCATAATGCAAAAATACAATGGTTGCTGGATAATAATATTATAGGAGAGAATTCTGCCACTTGTGCTATTGGCTATCGTATTCCAACTCAGGGCTTATCATCTATAATTTCAGCAAAGTTTGTTGATTGTTTACCTGAATTTATGGGAGATACAATAATAATGCCTGACGAATTTACTGCCCTTACTGGTAGTGACTTTGACGTTGATAAATTGTATATATCAAGATATAATTTTGTTAAGTCCGGTGATAAGTTTATCAAGGCCCAAATGGACGACTCAAAAGAAAATAAATTTCAAACAAACTCTGCAAAAGCAATACAAAATAGATTTATTGATGTAATGTTAGCTGTAGTGTCTAATCCAGACAGTATAAATGAGACTAGAATACCTCTAGATGCCGTTACAGATCCAGTTAAATCTGCATTAAAAGAAATAGACAAGTGCAATAAAGATGATATGATTAATATCCCATTTGCAAAATCTAGACTATCTTATGAAAGTAGGAAGAAGATGGAGTATGCTAGTGGCAAAGGTGGTATACCTACATTTGCATTGGCTGGAGTACATCATGTATTAACTCAGATTGCAGGACTTAAATTCAAAGACAATAATGTAGTAAGTAAATTTGGCTTAGAAGATATTGCTAAGATTAATGGTAGTGATGGATTAAGAATTCTTGATTGGTTGTCTGCGATGGTAAATGCGCATGTAGATGTTGCAAAAGATCCATATATCATTAGAATGGGAGTTAATCAAGGGACATATAAGATGACCGCATTATTACTTAGGGCTGGTTACGGAGAAAAGACATTCTTCTTTTTGAGTCAACCATCACTTAAAGATATATATAAAGTTTTGGCTAGAAAGGGCAGCGAATATCTTACTGGAAATAGAAATTCTGATAAGTCTTCTATAGATAAAGAGGTTAATAACATGATCGCTTTTTATAAAAAGAAGGCAAAAGAAACTGCTAAAAGTTCATTTGATCAAAAGAAATTAGAAAATCTATACGAAGAAAATGATAAAGGATTTGTAAAAATACATAATGAAAATGCATTTAACAAGAACACCCTTATAAATAATATGGCAAGAACTAATGTTACTGGCTTCGATCATTATTATGGACAATTAGTAGTACTTGAAACATACAAAGAATTAAGTAAATATGCTAGTGCATTGTCTGAATTAGTAAAATATTCTCAAGTCGATACAAAAAAGGCTGGTAATGCCTTCTCAGCACAAAGACTATTTGCCGATAAGGTAAATGAGATAATGATGGATCCAAATAGTTTGTTCGCAAATGTTGGAGATTTCTTTAATAATACATTTATATATAATAAATTAAATAATAGTGCTGGATTATCTAAAAATTTGAGTCAAGGCGTATTCTTTAGGTCTACTAAATCAGTGGAAATGTCTACGGACAGGATCCTTGATGCAATGGGCAGACGAAACTTAGATAATAGAGATATAATTACTAAGATCAGTAAGTATGTTGATACTAAATTAAAGTCTGACTTTTTTGATAAACTATCTAAAGAAAGGGAGGTTAATGTCCCTAAAATGTTCTTTGGTGAACATACTATGGCAAAAAGATTATTCTCTATTCAACAACGATTTCCAGAAGACGTAAAATCTAATTACTTTTTAAGAGGAATGTCTGCTGAGATATATAGTAGACTTGAAGCAGAAAGACCTGATCAAATTAGGCCTAGGGATAATAATACCAATGAACCTGGGCTAACTGAAAAGCTAAAACAACATTATAGTTCTGCTCTTGATAGTGACAATACTGAAATGTCAGAATTTGCTAAAGATTTCTTACTGTATCAGTTTTACAGTACTGGAGACAATTATGCCTCAAATACCGTTAAGATATCTGAATATGATAGACGTGATACTGGTTATTATAGATTTATTGCTGATAAACTAGATGAGTTAAGTAGTAATGATAATGAGGCATTAACCATACCAGACATAGTAGATATATTTGAAAATAGATGGTATGATGAGGATTTAGTCCCTACGGTTCAGCATTTTGGATATACTCAAGAAGGAAAGGTTTTTATGCCAAAGATAGACTCTACAAAAACAATTAATGGTGTTCAATATCCATTGGCATTCTTTAATACAAATGCATTTCCACTATCTGGATTAGGTAATATAGAAGAGAATAGACCATTTGTTAAGATTCAAATGTTTCCAAAAGAAGATCAACCATTTTATGTATTATATAGATTATATGGTACCTCTAGCGTTGAAGGTCAATCATTCCCAATCCCAATGTATATAGCAATAGATAAAAAAGGTTCTAAAAAGAATGCATTATCTATGATAGAGCATAATGTAAATCATTCTATGGTTAAAAACAATATACTTCCTGAGTCATTCAGTAGTAAGAATAGGATTGGAGCACAAGAGTATGGAGAAGCCGCATCAATGGCCGGTCAATATAATGGACTATATGCTAATGTAAAACCATCTAATATACTTACTTTTGATTTGAAAAACAAAGAAATTATATCAAATATAGAAAGTGTAGTTGAGCCCACTGTAACTGATGTAGTTAATGAGCCAAATAAAGTAGAAGAGACTACATTCACAGTAGAGGATATGCCTAGTGATGGCATTGATAAAAAGCAAATAGAAACTATAAATGAAGGCTTTAAAAGGTCAGGATTAAAAGAAATGACAGAAGAACAATTTAATAGCATGGATAAAGACCTGCTAGAGTCACTTAAAGCCTGTTTTGGCGCATAAAATAATATATATGAAACATTGTGTTAATATACAATCAATTGCGTTTAAAACGCTTGTAAATGAGTCTGAGACACACCCTATAATGCTTGCTGCAAAAATGGGTGTGTGGATGGATAGAAACAATACTGATGAGTGGCCAAATTTAGAGCAACTAAACGAGTTAGGCAATTTAGATATGATAAGTCCAGTTGTCAGTAAATCTGGTTTCTATCCTAGTTTGCCAAATAAAAGTATTGATGACCTATATAATAAGAATTTATCGGTAATGCAAACTGCTGTAAATTCACTAAATAAGGAGTATTATAATAAGTTTATATCAAAGACAAAATTTAATCAATTAACTAGAAAGTATAATAAATTTGACAAATCAAACATAGAAGTATATATTGTAGATAATAAATCTGCAGATTTTATTAATCCTAGTGATGTTTCTGTTAGATTTAGAGTAAAAGAGTCTTCAATTCAATTGGCATATGCCTCCGCAGTAAAGTCTAATAATGAAATTGCCAATACCCCATTTTCTGATTCTGAAAAGATAAGTATGGCTACTGATAAGCCTAAATCTATTATATCTCCAGAACAAACAGAGATAAATTTTGATGCTAAATTAAATTCATCTCAATTGGGAATAGCTAATCCAATGTCAAATTCTACTATAAATGTAGTATCTAATATTGCCGATAGATTTAAAACTAGATTTGGAATTGGATATGAAGTAGTTTCACCAGAAGAAGCAGTTCGTTTATATAATGAAGGGTCTCCAGATAGTAAATACATAAAAGGTAACAATGGATTACTAGGATTCTATGATTCAGAAAAGAATATGTCTTATTTAGTATCAAATAGACTTAGTGCTAAAACTACTATGCACGAAATGTTTGGACATCCATTCTTAAATATGCTTAAGAACAACCCAGATTTAGTACATATATATAATCAGTTAGCATTAGAGGCAGTTGCTCATTCCGATGAACTGTCGGATATAACAAAATTATATAGTAACTATTCGTCTCCTGAAAAATTAGACGAACTAATAAACACTGTGTTAGAGGATAAGTTTACTAGGAAGTTAAAAGAACTAAATAATATATCTACATCTGATGGAAAGTCTAAATCTAGATTTAGCAAATTACTTGATGCTATTAGTAATTATTTCAAACAATTTAGTAAATTCATTAATAAACTTTTCGATAAATCTAATCCAATAGAAGAAATCAGGCCTGATGCTACGATCGATAATCTTGCTGATTACTTGATATATGGAGATGGTAAATTAAACTTAATAGGGGGAGAGCAGGCAATAAGAACTGAGTCTGAAATAAGTAATCTATTATCTCATATCGATGCTAAACGTTTTGATGAGTTTAAACAAAGAAAAATAACACTTAATGAAGCTATTAAATTTAATGATGATTTAACTAGAGAATTAGTAAACCAAAATTTAGTTGATACCGGAATATATGATATAGATTTTACTAGGAAAAACTTACTATCTAAATTATCATATGTAGATTTTGATAATAAATCTATAGAATATTCTAGTGGGAATAAGATGGCCACATTTGAATCTTATAATTTAGGGAATTCACTTTTAATCTCTAATATCTCCATAAAAGACAATACTAAAAATGTAGACATTCCATTTATTCTTAGATCAATAGTTGAGTCTTTAGATAAATCAAATGCCAATGAGATTTTATTAAAAATAGATCCAAGTGATAATTTATACAAAGATATTCTTTCTGCATTTAAAGAAGATTCTATATATACTAAAAATGTCGATGGAGAACGATATGTTGCAATAAGTAAGAATAGCGAAACTATCTCAAATATGGCTTCTTTAGGTAGAAAGTCAAAATTGAGAGAGGCTGCTAAAATAGTAATACCTTCTGCAAAAGAAAAAGAATCTTCATTACCTACTCAGTTAGAAATAGCCACCAGTAATGCTGAGACATTAATGCATAATATAAAAGTAGGATTAAATACAAATTTAAAAATACTTGAAAGGAATAAAAATACAGATGCACATACTTTTAATAGTATGAAAAATCTTATAAATTCTATTGATAATGCAGATGCGGCTACAAGTGCTATCAGTTTCTTGAAATTTGCTGAGTTAGATGTTGCTAAAACTAGTTTAAAATTACTAGACATATCTAATGCAATGAAAAATAATGAGGATATAGCATCTTCTGATGTTATGTTTATTAATAGAGATTTTCTACCATTATACAAAAGCGTAATGGACTCTATTCGTACTATATATGAATCTAGAGATTTTGGAATATTTAATAGTCTACCAAAACACGTTGTAGATGACCTTGTTCATCAAGTATCTGGTATAAATAAGACTATTGACGAAATGAGTAGGACAGTTAAGTCTGTTATAAACTATAATGCAACTAAAATATTTGCTAGTATAGCAGATGAAGCTAAATCTCCTACAATGAAGGAGGTTCTTAAGAAAAGTAATGAGGTCGATAGTGATTTATCATCTATGGGTGTATTCCTTGGTAGTTTGCAAAATAAAAGATCTGAGCACTTGAGGGCTTTGGATAAAATGATTGTAGATATACAGACTAATATAACTAAAATAGTAGCTACTGATGGTACTCTAAATGATTTAGCAAACTCTTTTACTAATATAAAAAGAACTAATCCTATCGCTACTTATAATGAGTTTATGGAGCATGTTGATGGAAAAACTACTGGGTATATTACATCTGATCTATTAAGAGGAAAATTCAATAAAGATATATCTGAATTTAGAAAGGCACTTGCTAAAAAGTACGGACTAACTAGTGATTATGCTACTCCATCTGACGCTAATGATTTTAAACAATACAATGAGGAGTTTGATAAATGGAAATCTGATCATTCAGAAAGAATGTTTTTGCCAGAATACTATAATGCTAAAAAAACTCTATCTTCTGAGGCCTCAGAAGCTCTAAATGACGCAAAACAAAATATGGCTTCGTTTGGATTGGCGTTTAAGAATGCTGATGGAATTATAGATACTAGATTAATGACTCCGGCTGATCTTAACGCATATCATGAACTTAGAATAATTAAGAATAATTTAGCATCTACGGTAAATCTCAATGGAGATGAGAAACTAAAAGGGAGTATTGAGAGGAATATAGCAGATGAAATATCTGATTTCTACAAACGAATAAATAAGGGAATAAATTATAAAACTAAGATAGATCTTTTTAATGAAACATATAAAAATGTTGTGAAAGAGATGTCTCAGGATGATGCAAATACATGGTTTAAAAATAATACTAAAGTTTCATTTACTCAAGAATGGTGGGATAAATTAACATCAATTGAAAAAAATCCACAACTACCAGCATATGATGATTTGTATGAAAGAAGAAAAGCTATATTAAACACTTATAGAAACCCAGATACAATGGAAGTCCCTGCTGCTAGGTTAGAATCCATTGTAAATAGTAATGGTGAGACTTTGGCTAATTTGGTAAAGAAAATTGATCTAGCTTTAAATAGTGCAAGAATTAAATATGGTCAAAAACCGGGATTGCAATTTAAAGATATAGCAAAAATAGAACCTACTGATGAATATAAAAAGGCTTTAAGGGCTGCAGTGCAAGAAGCCTCTATGGGTAATACTAGAGCTGTTGCCGAGTTTGATGAAAGGACTGCATATACAGATGGGAATGGATATAGACAATTATATTCTTTATGGACTAAATTATCTCCAAAAGATCAAAAAGATATATTTAATGAGCCTAATTCTCTATGGTCAGAAATGAGTCCAGATTCAGAGTATATAAATTCAAACTTTGATCCAGATTCGTCAGAAGAAGGTATGATTCCTAAAAGATCTTTATATGACAATAAACATGCATATGATCTAATTCAGAATTCTCCAGCAAAAAAAGATTTTCATGATAAGTTAATAGCTGGATATGCAAAAGCAAATGCTAATTATGATTATATTCAACACCCATCTAAATATAGGTTAGCCCAGATACCTGGAAAGTTTCTAGATAGGGCAATACGTGGAGATAGATTTATGTCTGGATTTGCATCGGCAATGAAAGATAAAGTAAAATGGAAGGCCTACGACAATATGGAAGGAGACTACGATACTAAAGGTGATTATAGGATAGATGGTAGTAAAGTAAGATTTGTTCCTACTAAGTATCGCTCTATGCTAGAAGACAGAGATAGTATCTCTAGAGACGTATTAGGCGCATTTGCTGAGTACTATAAAGCCGCAGTAAATTTTAGAGAAATGTCTAAGCATTCAAATGACATTGATTTATTACTCGAATCCATAAAGAATCTATCCGTAAGAGATACTAGTAAAAAGGAGATAAAGGGTCCAGGACAAAGTAATATATATAACAGGGCTTCTAACTTTGTATCTAATACTGTATATGGAGATCAGATGGCTAATCAATATAATCTAAAGATACTTAGTAATACTAGATCTATATCTATTGCAAAGCCAGTAAGAGATTTCATTAATTATGTAAGAAAGTTAATGCTTTCTGGAAATTTATTCTCTATAGTTGGTAATTTTTCTGCATCTGCGATCAATCTAAAGACCGAAGCTACGTGTGGTATATGGTTGAACAATGGAGGTCTATTAAAGGGCATGAGAGAGCTTACAATGTCTTTACCGAGCCTTATCGCTAGAGACAATGCTTCTTTCTCAAACAATAAACTTATATCCTTTATGAGGGCGTTTGAGGTTACTAAATCTCAACATAGAGACATGCAAAATCTGCATGGATTCTCTCCAGTAAAGAACTTACTTTCTAATTTTCATTACGGTCCATATACTGCTGGGGATTTGGTAGTTAAAGGTCCAATGATGGTTGGAGTTCTTAGTAACTTTAGACCATTTGAAGGTAAATTTTACTCTAGAGAGGAATTCATAACAGAGAGGTTCCCTGGTAAAAGATCTGAAGGAGAATTGATATTCGATTCTATTGAGGGTAATCTATATGATGCATTCAAAGTGGTTGATGGAAACCTTAAAATAGACCCTAAATATGCATCAATAATGAATGAAAAGACATGGAATTATGTTGCAAACATAGTACATGATCTTGGAAGTAAATTAGACGGTACTTTGACTCAGGCTGATAAAGGTAAATTACATACTGATGCATTTGCTTCTGCTTTATTCTTAAATAGAGGGTGGATGCAGGTTGCTGCAGAGCAAAGATTTGCTACTAAGAAATATAATTATAGGAAACAACAAATGGCATCAGGTACTTTAATGACTCCTGGAGCGTCTGCTAAGATTATGATGAGTTTTTTAGCAGAGAAATTGACTGAAATGTCTAAATTTAATTTAACGCATTTAGGTAAAATGAGTCATATGCAAGATAAATACGAAGCAAATGACATATATAACTTCAGAAAAACACTTGGAGATATATCTAAATTAATATTGGTAGCTGCTGCCACATTGTTTGCCAAATCATTTGTAGGAAGTTCTGATGATGATAAAAAAAGATCTATAGAACAGTTTATTTTTACTCTATTAATGCGAACGGAAATGGAGTTAGGATCAAGTATGTCTCCTGCTGATGCATTCGGATTAATACAGTCTCCCACAACAGCTCAAGGGCCTATAACTGAGTTAAAAGAGGTATCTGATGGATTCTTTGATGGTACATTATTTGATCAAGTTCAAGGTGGTAGATATATGTACTATAAGAAATGGCAAAAGTCATTAATTAAATTAACTCCAGGGTATAAAAACTACTTTGAAAACTTTATTAAACCCGATTTAAAGGCACGTGAGTACTTTATGAGTAAGAATATGATTGGAATATATAACTTGACTCAGGGAGTTGCTAACATGTTTGATAGTACGCACGATAATGCTGATAAGATTAAACAATTAGAGAAACAGAAGTTCGAGAATAAAAGTGTCATAGATAAAGGGGAAAATTCATATAAGCCACTTTTCTATCATGAAACTAAGGAAGATAAACTTAGACAGAGAGTCAATGCCAGAAAAAAAGCCAGAGGTTCTAAAATTCTGAATAGAAAAATAAAAATGTTGAATAGAGACAGGAATTCCGGGTTGTGATGGAAGGAGTTGAAAGAGTATAAAAAAAATATATAAACATAGTGCCGGTAGCGAGTTAATCCTCACTGTCGGCATTTTTGTTTTTATTATTTGTTGGCTCTATTCCTATATCTGCAGGATCGTAGAAGTCTAATGAATTTACCATGACTCCTCCCTTAGATTGAATGATATGATTGATAAATCAAAATCATCTTCTATGTAATCTTCTTCAGGTAACACTTCTTTCGTTATGTCTTCCTTTGGATTTCCTTCTTCAAATAGAACTTTGAATAGTTTAGAATCTGCTTTTAGGTTCCAGAATTTGAATATTTTTATCTTTATATCGTACCTTAAATTAAATATTTTATTGTCTAATATTAGGTTTTTACTTGATAAGTATTCATCTTTTATTTTTATTGCATAAGACTTTACAAATACTCCTGATATCCTGTAATGTGATATCATGTCTTGTTTCTTGTCTTTTGTTATTGAGTCTACTTCTATTGTTCTAAACATCGAGGTATCAAATACTAAATGTATGTGATTATCCAAATATGGTTTATTTATGTCGTGATTAAATGCATTCATTAATGCTGTTTCGTATCCTTCTAAATAATTCTCAGCCTTACCTTCCTCTGTTGTTAATGGAAGTAATAGAAATAGTGATAAATTATAATTGTCATTTAATATCATAAAGTAATGATTCTGTACCATCACCTTCGTAATATTCTCTTGTGTAATCCCATAGTCCGCATTTAAAATGCCAATCTATTTCTGATAAGTCTTGTGTTACTTCTGTTGCCTTTTGCATTATGATTGAATCTGGAACACTTAAAACTTTTACTTCATTGCTACCGTTTTCAATGGTCACAATATATGTTTCGTTTGTATATTCCTCGATATCTAAATTAAGTTCGTGTCTAAAATACCAATATATCGCCATCCAATAGAATGCCATTTGCTGCCCATAATCGTATTTCACAAATGAATCTGCGAAATTGCTATTACTAAGTGTCGTTTTTATATCGATTAATTTTATTACTTTCTTTTTGTGGTCAATAATTAGTCTATCCAATAGAGACTTGCATGCTATTTTCACGCCATCTGAATTTGTATATTCCCAATTAATATGGAACTCGTTCTGAGTTATTACCTCAGGCGATTCCTCGTTAGTTAATATTAGTTCGTTTGCTTTTTTGTGTAGCAAAACGTTCTCTTTTGAAATCTTTAATGAATTAAATTGAGACCAGGTCATTGTTTTTTGTCCTGATTTGTTATTTCGTAGCCATTTTATATATGATTTTAATTTTAAAGCCATTTCTAGGGCCGTAGCCTCAATAACTTCTCCAGTCTTTCCAGTTGTGCTATAATTAGATATAAATGCCTCTACGGCCTTTAAAACTACTGTAGGAGCCTTGCTATCAATATAATCCTGGCAAAACTTTTTTTGTTGTGCTGAAGTTGGCGTTACGAAATTCAATGCTTTGTACATTGACTTAAATTCATTTGGTTGTAATAGGAAAGCATGCTTCATTGTTCCATTTTCCATTGCTGGAGATGTCTCATTTGGTATCTTTCCATCTAACTTATCTTTGAAGTATCTTGGGGATATGTGGAACCAATTTAAACTGGATCTTGACACACGCGAATTGTCTTCGTAATAAGGAATTGAAATATCCATTTCTATTTGGTTTAAGTAAAAAAATAAGCACGAGGGTCACGTTATCGTCTTCTGAATTCAAACCCTCGTGCTTTGCTAACCCCTTAGCATATCTTTATGCGGCTAATTTAGTACCGAAGAATTCGAAATATAACTTTTCGATAGTTTCTTTGGTTTTTGCTGCATCTTCTTTTTTCTTTTCAATCTTCAATAATTTGTTAACGTCCAAATCTTCAATGTTTTCAACTAATTTGTTAAATTCATTTTCCGCTTCAATTAACTGGTCTAAACAAAAGTCTGCAGCTGATTCGAATTTGCGTTTAATTGAACGTTCCACGAGTGGTTCTTTCAATTTCTTTGCAATATCTGCTGTCATGTTATAGAATTTCTTAAATAAATTCTCTTTTGTCACCAATGTTGGTTTTGCTGCTTCCATTTTAATAGTCTGTTTTAATTGTAATAAATGTTGTGTAGTCTAATATCTTTATTGGGTTAGCATCGTTTTTTAGTCTCTCGACTTTCTGCTCTAGTTCCTCAAGTATTTTGCTATTCCATATTGATTTAGCAGTGCTTATTTGGCTATATAAATCTTTTACGCAAGTCATAGACTTTGATAACGATATATCTTTTTCCATAATTGTTTCTCTCCAGTCGCATTCCATTTTCTCTTCTATTTGCTCAATTGGTACTATCGAATATGTATCACTAGAACCTAATGCTATATACCAAGTTCTTCCATATGATTTATCTGCATCTCTTGGCGTAAATGTAAATGCTGTTCTATGTTTTGTAAATGTCAAGCATCCATATATTTCTTTTGAATCTTTGTACTTTTTGTGCCAAACTGCTATTTTGCCTGGTTCACCAATTGCTATTATGTGTTTTAAAAATTCTTTTGTTTCTTCTTTCATAATTTTTAATTAAAATTACTGTTGTTACTCACCTCGGTGTTACTCCGATAAGGGGCATAGTCTAAATCCATAGATAATGCCCCTTTCCTGTTCTGTAATGAGTAGACGATTATAGGTCGTCGTCTGTATTTTTATCTTCATTCATATGTATAATATTACTTATAAATGTAGAAAATATCTTCTTTTTTTGTCCCTTGCATGTCATTTTTTTTCGAAAATAATGCGAATTTAACTTCAATGTTTTTTGATTCTGCTTCAGCAAAAATAGTTATTCTCTGGTCTGTATCGTATATGGATCCGGTACCATCTGAGATTACTAATAAATATTGCTTTGTTTTTAGTTTTGGTAGCAATCTGATCTTTTCCAACGTGCAACGACCCATATTGTCGTCACCGCCTTCGGTAATTGCGAATACCTTTTCAGCTAAATCTGTTTTGTTTCTTATTCGTTGTGGAGCGAATTCTCCTTTTGAATACAGATGCGTATTCCAAAAGCTATTTTCTACGCTTATCCCCATTTTTACGCAATCATCATATGTTTTTTCCACTAAGGCATTTCGCCAATTGTGGTAACCACCCATACTTCCTGATCTATCAATAATGGTATGCATAAATCTTTCACTTTCAACTGTCTGTTTCAAATACAATTCTTTGCCTACTATTTTTTTCATAAACAAAGCTTTTGGTTTAATGAATTCCACAACAGATACCTTCTGTAAGTCAGAAATTTTCGACATTTGTCTATGTTTCTTCTTTTTAGAATTTGTAGTACCTTTTAATTTCTTTAACCAGGCCTCAAGTTCTTTATATCCATCCATATTTTTCAATGGATTTTTATCTTCTTGATCTTCATGTTTGTTTGAATTCTCGTCTGCACAAGTACTCTCACTTATTTTTTCTTTCTCTTTCTCAATCTCTTTTTCTGACGGTTTATATTCCATTATGTCTTTATACTGATTGTATATTGCATTAATGGTTTTCTTTAAGATTGATCCCTCCTCATATTTCCCCGATTCAGCCATAATGTCTGATTGCAGTGCTATTTTCTTGAGGATATCCTTGTCTTTTTCATTTTCTTCGTCTTCGAATGCTGATTGAGTTTCGTATCCGTTCAGTTTATTATATACGCTTGGGAGCATTACTGATTCAAATTCAGCGTTTATAGCTTTTGCTTCGTAATACTCCTTTGCACTCACTGGTCCACGCGTCTCTTCGTCAATGGCTTTTTTATATGTTCTTTCTTCTTCTGAAGCTAGTATCTTTTTAACTGATGCTAGCTTATACAGATCTTCATAATCCATATTATATTTTACATCTTGATAGAACGCATGCGCGTTGTTTCCGGCTATCATGACAACTTCTTTTCTAGCATGATTAATAATTCCTCGGATTCTTTTGAAGCATTGCTTGCGAAAGAATCTTTTGATTTAGATGTTACCAATTTGATAATCTCTAAATTTCTTTGAGTGTCAATAAATGAATCGTAATCATTAATTTGTTCGTCTCGTATTGACTTTTTCGTAGCTACGATTTCGTTAAATAATGATCTGTATACATTTATTCCCGTCTTTGTTTTTAGGTAATTGATAACTGGAGTCATCAAATTGTTTGTAATCTTTTCTGAATAAGTCTTCGTCTTGATTACTTCCAGGTTTTTGATGTATTTTGACATCTCAAGAATCTTTCTTGGTGAAAGATCTTTCATTTCTGCAATTGTATCAACCATTGCAGCTAATTTATCTTCTCCAAAGTCCGGGTAGCGATTCAAAATCAAACTTGCTGAATTCAGTTTGTCAATTTTGTATTGGAATGGATAAGATACTGCAAATCTTTGAGTTAATGCCTCTGTTGAGTCATCTTCAATTACTTCTTCATACGTCTTGTTTGTCAATCCGATAATTATTTTTGTCTTAATCGGGAAACGCTGATTGCCATTTCTGATCTCTTTAGATGTCAAAGTATCCTTTAGTGCGGCCAACACTTGCGGATTTGCATCAAAGATTTCTTCAAAGATCACGATTTCTTTATTTGCGAACGAATTTTCGCAATTGTATTCGATTGAGCCGGTATCGGTCATCTTTTTAATATTTATGCCACCGAATAAATCTTCTACTGTTGTAGCTTCTGAAAGTGATTTAATAAATACACGATCTTTTAATTCTGCACAAGAAAATAATTCGTCACAAACTTCTGATTTACCAAATCCGCCTTTACCGTATAATATGAGATTCATATTATTTGCCAATGCATTTTTGATAACCTGAGAAGGTCCTGACATGTTAATAAATTTCTTGCTGATAATTTCGTAAATCTTATCAGAGTTTTTATATTCCTCTAATAAAATATCTCCAAACTCAGCAATTATGCTTTTCTTCACTTTACGGAATTTTCGTCCGTCAATTTCTTCGTCAATCCAGGCTCCTTCTGATATATATGCGCTGTCGTTCTGAATAACGAAATCAAATGTTTCTTTATCGATTACGATAAATTTACTCGTCTTGATTCCGAAATGTTTTTCAGTCTCCATTGGACTAATCAGATAATTTTCACTGTTTGTTTTTATATTCATTTTGATATGTTTTGTTTTTGATTAACAGGGTAACTCCTTCTGCTAATGACGTTAATAATAGTGATAGCTATTTGAACTTATGTTCAATTTGTTGCCTAGGTGGGAATCGAACCCATGTCACAACCTAATAATGAATCGTTGACTGACTTCACTGTAGTGAGAATATGTTTCCCTCTTATTATTAAGTTTGTTCTGCCTGCTGAACTTCCTAGGCATCCTTTAATTAACCATTGAGTCAAAGATCTGTAATGCTTTTGCATATCCCAGTCCTTTAACTAAATCGCTAACGTCTTTTGTTTTATATTTTTTGTTTATAAAGATTGCATTTATATTATATGTTTTGGATATTTTCCTTGCATATTCCACACCGGCTTTGTCTCTGTCATAAAAAATAAGTATTCTTTTGAACCTCTTTTTTAGGTTATTCATTACGATTTCTGGGATTGTAATGCTCTCACTCGAAGGAGCTACTGCGTCATATCCCATTTCACTTAATACCATAACATCCTTTAACGATTTAGTTATTATGAGCAATTCTCCATTTTCTGGTAGCTGCTCAAACCCCTGTATGTCCAGGGCGTTTAAATTCCCTCTCCATTTAATCGTTTTAGGCCCAAGAGGATTATATATTTTAAATTTATTAAACACTTTGTAACAATACAAAGGGCTTTCTGTCTTGTATACTCCTTTTACTATCCCATTTATCACAAACTTAGAAATTGCACTAACTTTGTATATCCTAAGAGTTTCTTTAGATATTCCAAAGCTATTCCAAAATTTAATGTCAGTAAGATTTAGTGGCTTTCTGACTACGTTTATAATTGTGTCCTTAATTAATCTTCGTTTGTTTTCTGATGATAACATTACTTTTAAGTTGCCTATATTCATGTCATCTGAAATTGTCTTCAAAGTCTCTTCGTACGTTTGCAGCTTTTTAAGTTGTTTAACAAATTTAAATACGTTTCCACAATCATCGCTTGCTAGGTCTTTGTACAATAGATCTCCCGTTTTTCTACTCACAAAAACTCCAAATGAGGGATTCTTGTCTTCTCTTAGTGGACTATTGTAAATGTAGCCTATTTTAAAATCACCAATATATTTTGAAAAAATATCATATTCTGTTACTTTTTCTAGTATACTTTCCATGGTTAATTTTGGTTTTGCGACTCTATCTAGGACAGTATTTGTACTATACATATAATTTGCATTACGACTTAGAAAGGCAACGTAGATGCTTTTGCAGCTACTACTGGAGTTCCGAATGTTGTTGTGGCAGAGTCTGTTGGGACCTCTTTGTCTCCTATTTCTGGTCGTGTAAATACATCAATATTCAAAGGTTTGATTTTCGATTTATCAGCCGGAATATCCATGCTTTCAATAAATGTGTATTTGGCATATTTGGGTAATGATGTGTACCCTGTTGCTCCGTAAATAACTTTTACTCTTAGTAATTTGGCTTTGTCTACTGCATCCATCAGGGATTTAACCCATGAATACAATTCGTCGAATTCACTAAAAGTATAATTTTGTAATGTTTCTTTTTCGTAGAAAGCACCCATAATTTGCAATATTCTTGCAACTTGGTTGTTTGCTTTTGTGGCAAACTCATCATCTGTGTCTTCTGTTCTTTTATTTGGTTCCCATTCTGTATGGGTTAACTTTGCTCCGTTTTTTACAAATTCGAACTCAAGGAATAAATTACCCCCTGTTGAGCGTTCTTTTCTTACGTTAACAAAACTTACATTTTCGTGAATACCTCCTTCCAAGAAGGCAATGTCTTTTTTCTCAACGTTATAAGCGTTCTGTGTACTGAATATCATAATTGTATCTTTCTATTAATCATTAGTTGGCAAATATACTTTATCCCAATAGGTTGTAATAACATTATCCTTGTCAGAATCTGCTATTACTATTTTCTTTCCTCTTAGGTGCGGTGCTCTTGCTTCTCTAACTGAATTTACTCCTCCTTCAAATGAAATTATAGTCTCATTTGTTTTTCTATATACATACCCCACTGCGTCTGCTTCTCCGCAAACTATATCTCCAAGCTTTCCAACCAAATCTATTTGCATCTCAGATAATTCTTGCCCCTCTTTAGTTATTAGACTATCTTTTGTATGCCCTATCAGAATAAAATGGTCTGTTAGGCTTCTAAAGTTGTCTATTACTGTTTTCACAGCTTCTCTTAAGTACAAATATCCTGCTCCTTTATCCAATGTTCTCACATCAGTTCCAGTCCAGTTTTTTGCTATTGGGTTTTGTCTATATAGACTAGCGGCATATGGTAAACACATGTCCTCTAATCTTGTAGCATTATCTATTGCAATGTAATTATATGGTTTTGTCCCTGTTTCTGCAATTTTTGCTTTTATTGCTGTGGCTATTTCTCCAAGATCTGCTACACTTCTGGCTTGAACGGCCATTGCTTCTAAAAATTCAGATCCACCTTCTAAATCTACGATTAAGCAGTTTTCTAAAGTGGACAATAATGTTGTTTTTCCAGTTTTTGGCTTTCCAAACAAGACTAAGAATCTTGGATTTAATATTTTTGGTATGTTCTTTATTGTTGGTAGTATAACCATTTTACTGTTTCTTTGTTAAAGTAACAGATGGTTTTTTATTTGATAGAATTGATATGTTTTGATAAGTATTTGTTTTTCCATCTGCATGTTTGGGTTATGCAAATATGTTTTCGATAGTAATAGTATATTCAGTTACGTACTGAGGCTTTCTAATACTATAGAATGTTGGGTATTTAATTGCCTTTGGGACGATTGTGTAACCAACTTTTGTACAAGAAGCAAATTCTTCTACATCGGTGATATTTCCACAAAGTGGGCAGCTTGAATGTGACGAGTAAATATCAAATTCCTTTTTGGCCGGTTTGTGATTTTGGGCAAATAAAGCCAGGTGTTTTAGTGCGCCTGAAGTTTCTGTCATTAAATCGTAATTTGGCATGTTGTGACCATCTTTCAAATAGTCTAAATCTTCAATCCAATTTACATCGTGTGTTTTACTAGTACCAAAAGTCAAATGGCTTCCTGCTGGAGCGTAATCAACACCTTTAATATCTCTTCCAAGAATATTTTTAAATGGTGTATCAATTCCGGCTACTGTTAACCATGGGCAAGCTGCAATTACTGTTTCTACAAATGCTGTTTTTTTCAAACCGAATTTGTCTTGCTTGTTTGTTGGTAATGTTACTGTAAAATTATATCGATTATTCATCTTGTTTCTTTTTAAATTTTTATTTCTAACTGTTGTTGGGGCCTTTCAGTTTCTTCTTCTTCCGGTTCTTTTAGATTGTTGTATTTCAAGTCGTTGATAAATTTCAATATCTTGAGATCTCCTTCTCTATTTTTTAAAAAATGTAAGTATACACAATCTTTTACGGGAAGATTGTTGTAACCATAGGATAATAATCCTAGGACTTCAGGTCTGTGTATAACTATAACATAATCCGAACCTTGAAAAACAGCGTCGCTTGATGATAAGTCGCTGCGCTGAGGGTAATGCAATGAACTATTGTTTAACCTTTCTGGTGATTCAATATTTCTATTCATTTGCGATATTTGTATGATAGAGGTTTTTCCAACTTTTTTAGCCCCTATTAATTCTTTTTCTAAATCCACAATAATTTCTCTTTCTCCGCCAGTACCACTTCCTCTAATTAACAAGGTGTGATCTATAATGACTACTAGCCATTTCCCTTTAGCAAGAGTATCTTGAAAGAATTTTATCGTTGTTGCTATTTCTGCTACATTTCCTGGCGAATCTACATAATAAATTGGATAACTCATTATTGTTTTTGCCTCTTTCTGTATTCCCTCATACTCTTCGTCCGTTATTAAGCCTTTTTCTGAGGCGCTATATAACTCTGATGTAGTTTTCTTTAGCTTGTACGATAGTTTCCTACCTACTTGCCTGCTTGATAGCATTTCGAACGAGAATGATAGTATAACTATATTTTCGTGTGGATTTAAATCAATAAGATCAGTTTCTAATGTATTGACAAATGATGACTTTCCAGATCCAGATACGCCAGCTATGGCATATATTGCATTTGGTTCAATTCCGCCCATTGCTAGGCGGTTGAATTTAGGCCATCTTGTTGCTAAGGAGTTTACCTTCTTAGTTCTTCTGTCCTGGATGTAACCAACTATTTCATTTGTTGCAGTTGATATATGTCTGTATCCTAGTACTTTACTACTCGATTGCTGTACCATAAACTTCTCCCGCATGTTTTTTAATCTTTTTATCTTTCATAAATTCATCATATAATAACCATTCTTCAGACAATAGCCATTTTGCCATTCTCTTCATATATCCCAATGAATTCCCTCTCTTTCGAGTTTCGATTTCGAATTTAAGGCAATCCATTAAATGGTCATGTTTTGTTTTACTGTTTCCCACTATTTTATCGTAATATTTTCTGCAACGAGATATATCTCCTCGTAGATAATCTTTTAATCCATCATTTCTCAACACGGATGCCGGGTATGTTTCAAAGAATTCAGTAAAATAGTCTTTTACTTTAATTTTAGTCTTAAAGTTTTCAGTAATAATTAGTTTTGAAAAATCCTTTTCGTCAAAGGTTGATTCTTTCGTTAGTATATCCTTGTCTATCAGATTATTAATATCATCTTCATCTAATGGGATTACATCCAAAAGGGGTCTGATAGGAGTTTTACTCATTAATAAGCTGATTAATATAATCTGATTTACTGTAATTCCAAGGCGCTTTGCCTCTTCTAAATCTAGTTCTATCAGCATCGTTATTTACTTTTTAAGTTAAATGTGGTGTGATAAAGTTTGAGATATTCTGTTATTCTTTCATTAAAACATTTGTGAAAGCCTGCTCCATTTCTGGAGATAATTTCCCGTTGTGTTCTTTCATGAACTCAACTATCCTTATGATATGTTCTTTAGTCAAACTGCTAACCTTTCTTGTTATCGGCTCGTCTAATACTTTTTCATCTTTGTTGTACATTGAAGTCCAATATAAACATTCTTCTAGTGCAATTCCTTGTGACATTAAAATGTCTGGTTCTTCTGCGTGCCATATCATAATATCATTTGGCACTAATTGCATGTTTATAAGTACTTGACCTATTCGTTGGTCTGGATTTTCTTTCCAATATTCCGGAACAGTTGGTTTGATTGCATATGCAATTTTTTTATCGTAATAAATTTCTTTATCCAATTTCCATCTGTTGTATAACAGGTCATTCCAATCGACTTTCTTTAAAAAATCATCTATTCTTTCAATTGGTCTCATTTTTTCTTTTTCTTTTATATTCATAAAAAATGAATTTCTCTTCTCTATTTCCACACAATAATATTTCTCCAAGCGGGCAATTTATTCTTGTTTCTAATATTTTAATTTCGTCTGTTAATATTCTTTCGAGTATTTTGGATTTATTAAAATTAGCATATGATAATAGATAGTTTTTATAATTTATTTTTTGATGAATTGTTAGTTCTGAATATTTCATGATATTCTTAGTTAATGTGGTGACAGATAATTTGGAGTTACAAACTTGTAGGCGCTTCGTGGGCGCCTCGTTGTCTGATTTTACGCTTGACTGTCCAGCTAATTATAATAATTTGATTACGAGTCTCTGTATTATAATTGTATGCTGTAACGCAACACCAGTCTTTAGACCCTTATGAAGCTAACGAACTCTATTTGCTCTTTTTTTAAATTATCTGTCTTTTGTTAAAGCTTGGGAATTGAACCCAATTATACTTATTCTAGTATATATTACCATTACTTCTTTGTTTGTTTTTATGCTGCATCGTTAATTTCGCTCATTTCATTGAATTTCAATAAATATGCTTCTAATGCAATCTTTTCTGCATTTAGTTTTTCAATTTCTGTATCAATAAATTTGCGTGTGAATGCAATTTTTTCTGTTTCCTCTTTCTTCGTTGGGATCATTGCCAGTTTTACTGCTCTTTCTTTGATCTGTTGCAATAAAAAGATTGAGTAAAACGCATTATTTTTAGGAATATCCTTCAAATCTGTTATTCCGAAATTGGTCGCTTGAAGTTTTATTTTTGTTTCGATTAATTCGATTTCATTTTTTTTGATTTGTTCGTAGATTGCTTCTAAGTTATATAGAGGCATTAGTCCTATTGGGAACACGTTATTGTTTATAATAAGGTTCCATGAGGCTTTGATTTCTGCGATTAATATTTCTCGTTTTGCGATTAATATTTCAGGTGTAATTTTAGTAGGTGCTGTCATTTTGATAATTATTTAGTTTTGATTATTACTAATTGTTTATTTTTTTGACTTGAAGCAACCTCCCCGTGTTGAATAATAGGTTTCATCCTACCTATTCAATTGAAAGGACAAAGCAGCACCTTCCGTTTAAGGTTAGTGCTGCGTTATATTTTCTTTCTAATATTCTAAGCCATAATAAATATTGTTTTTTATATATTGAAATCATACTTGATGTAATTATCCATTGGAGTTACCCGGATGCATACAGTTTGAATTTTCAGGGGTTAACCATCAATAAGTTACAATATCTATTATTTAAATTAAAATATTATCTTCTGTCTTTTATGACAATTCTTGTTCCTTTGCTATTTAATAGATCGCAGATGTTTTCATTTAGTTCTTTTGCGCTAGGTCCACTTCTGAAAATAGTTTCATGAGGCGAAAGCATTCTTTGTCTTGTGTCAATTGTTACCTTTTGACCTATAATTTTTGCTTCCTCTATTTGAGGGTCTTCGTCTATTATATGAGCTGTATAGAGTTTTGCAATAACTACCGATCGATCATTGTTTCCAACCAATATATCAATAGAGCTCTCGCATGTAGTTGCTATGAAAGGGATTACTCCCTTTGCATCCATAATTCCTTTAGCAATCACATTTACCACTTCTAGGAAGTCGTAATGATCTTCTGAGTTCCGTTTAAAGACTCTTTCCCACCATGATTTAATTACTAAAGATACCTCACCTTTTCCGTTTATTGAAAAACGCTCAGATGGTTTCATGTAGGTATTAACTAATTCAGACAAACGCTGTAAGTCAATATCTGTCAGACTTGTCTTTTTATCCATATTGAATATGAATTAAGAGTTCTTGCGAACCCGGATTAGTCTTCTTCTTCTTCGTACAACGGCAAGGCGGCAATGTTTGCCTTGTTTGCGTCGGTTAAGCACTTGATCTGATTGTTCAGATCGTTACGAATTTCTGTTAAGCGGGCAATTTCGCTTTCGTTTGCTGCGTTAGCAATATTGATTGCTTCTTCATAAGATGGGAAATATGCGTCTGGTTCTGTTTCGAAATCGAATTTACCTCCGTCTTCCACAAATTTGTAGTTACTTGGAAAAGCGACTTTGTTGTCACCTCCGTTTACTATGAGAATCTCTGCTCCACCTGGAGCATGTGTTAATTTCACTTCGTTAACAACGAGTGCTTTTGGCATGCAAATGATAGCGAGTTTTTCGATACGCAATTTTTTGTCTTTTGCTTTGTGATTTATATCTACTGGTTTTGACACTAAATTGAAGATTGTTGCGCCTGCGAAAAGCCGCTGAGCTACTTTTTTATTATTTTTCATTTTTTCTTTTATGTGTTTTAATATTGATTATTTACTGTGTTTTGAAAACGCTAATTGGGTCTTACTGAGAGTTTAATCTGTTCCGACCATGTAAAATAAATTTAATAGTGAAGAGTTACACTCTCTTCCTGGACCCATTACTCTCCAAAGAGTTGGGCATGTAATCCTTATGTCGATATGAGATATCTGTACCTCAGAGTGCTACAACATCGAATTTACGATTCTAATTGCGCTCGTTTTGTTTTAAATAAAAGCGGTTGGTGAATAATGGGCTACTCCATCTATTCCAGTTATATTTATCATGTGTCACTGTTCTACTTTCTGCGATTGGCCGCATAGGTTTAGTAAATATAATAGCCGTCAATATTTGATAATTTATAATTAAAAAGCCATTCTTGTATCGAAGAAAGGCGAAGAACATATTTTGAAAGATTTCGTAACGGATCTTTTATTAGCTCCTATAACAAATGAGGTTATGGTATTCTAAAATCCTGTATTGTATCAAGTCTTGAATCTTGAGTTACTAATGATATGGTTTGCTAATTTGTTTCTTTAAATCCTATTTAGTGACTGACCTTCTATATCTCCATAAGCAAGGGGTAAGTAATCATATTCTTGAGTACCTACTTTGTGTACAGTTTGGACCTGCTTGTTCTGGGGCCTTCTCCTATTAAGGACTGATTCTTCTATGAGAACCAGGTTTCTAAACTTCGGATTTGGTATTGAAATGTTTATCTTATCGTCTTGTATCGAATGATTCTTCATTTCTTTATTTTCTGGTTTTTAAGTGTTTGACCTTCCACTTGATTTATCCAGTATCCTCTGGTGCATGGATTGAATAGCCTCCGGCTTCCTTCTGCTCATCCTAAGACATAGGAGAACGTACTAATATGCTGTAAAAGCTTACTACTCTTTTACTGATGATATAATTTTTCCCAAATATCGTGGGTTTGAAGTTTTCCTGTCTGGCAGGTCGTACTCCTAACTAGCCATGTTTAAGTTGCATATTATTACTGTAATTCGCCAGTTTCGGCTTTCGCCTTTCCGTTCATTATCCACACTTACAACGTGCGTTTCCTATCTACTAGTATAGGCACGGACAACTTTCGATTAACCTTGAAAGCATAACTAGGTTGTTGGTTTTTATTATTATTTCATTCATTTTAAAACCAGTAATATAATGATATGTTCGCTATCTAGGTCCATGGGCCTTTGGTTTTTTAATTGCCAAAAAGACAACTTCAACTATTGGATTTCCACCCCGCGCATTACTAGCCGGTTTATGTATTCTATTAATAGTTATTATTTTACGTTCTCCTTTAATCTTCCATCTTGCATGGGTTAATCACTGCTATTGCGGTGTAGGGAGCTAATGTTATAGATCTATTGTGCTTCTGTATAACCTTGCATAGTTATGCTTTTGCGATCTATATTCGACATTTATACTGTTCCGTTCAGCGCGTGTCTATCTCGGAATCTCTTTTTATCCATGAGCATGGCTTGCTTTTTATAGAAGCATAACTACGGCTTTTAGATTGTTCTATTCTTGCCTGGGCTGGCACCTTCGGGAGGCCTGGACACCCACTTCTCGATACACTGAGAAGCTTAAACCTGTGACTATTTTAATTAGGTATAGATACCATTACCTTGTTTTACGCGTTTCTCCATTTAAGGATTATGGTGACAAGGACGTCTACCATCAGTTTTCCATCGTTTTGGACATTTTATAATGCGGCAGTCCCCAGTCGCTTAATTACGTATCTCTAATATATTTCCCACTCAAAGAGAGTTTACTTGTATATTATGGTAATCTTCATTTATTTGGCCCGCTTACAATTATGTTTGAATTGCTGCTGCTCCATCTATAAGTTTTCCACGCTTATGATTCGATCACTCCCTTTGATTCTTTAAACTCGTTGGTTCGATGAGTGAACGAGTGCCTGATTGAAACCGCTTTGCCTGCGGTGCCGGTTGACCCGGTCGATTTTATTTAGAAACAATTACGCCTGTTTCTAGGTTTAACATTGAACTTTCATCTTCTGCCAATGAAATATCAATTAAGCCTGCTTTAATTTCCTCTGTAGATAATGTACACACTTTTCTGTGTATCCACATACTATATCCTGGAAGATTACTTACGACACTGTTTATTGCATTTTTTTTAACTAATATTTGACCGTTTAGTCGGGCCAGGGATTCTTGTAATGGTTTTTCGAGGAATATATCCCCTCGGACATACGTGTCCAATATACCAATTACTGCCTGTCTTGCTTTAAGCAAATTGTTTAATCGCACGTTTAGCATACGAATTAGTTGCATTTGTTGTGTCATTTCTTAGGATTGAGCGTCTGCCCAATAAGCTTTAACATAGATATCGAACTCGGTTTCAGTTAGGAATGGGCACTTTTCAAAGTCTTCTAGTTCTATGAATTGTGAGTCTGGTGTAGTATCCCAGATCCCATTAATCTTAAATCGAGGCCGAGACCAATCTATTTGTTTTGCATTAACGACTATTTCGTTCAAATTCTTTTCGACAGTAACATTAAGCCATCGAAGTTTTAAGAATTCGTCAAAATCAAAAGATGGGTTAAACCCCCGTGCTAAAACTGTTTCTACTTTCTCGGTTTTCTCTTTGGGTGAGTCCTCCGATAGAACTATTTGCCGTTTTCCTGATGAATACATATACCCTGCGAAGAATATGGCCATAGAAAACATAGTTCTAAAAATCAGTTTTTTCATTTAATTTCAAATTATTTTGATAATAACTCGTGAGAATCTTTTTACCTGAGCTAATTAAGCTTCAGGGTACCCTTTCTCAACATAGGGTTTCCGGCCATAAGATCGTTCCATGCCAGTCCGTATAGATGGTGTCATGCAAGCTATCAATCGTTTTGCTTCTTTGAGGACTATTTCCTTTTCTGCTGTCGCAATAAGAGCTGCTTTTTCGGCTGCTTTTTTCCCGGCTGCTTTTTTTATAACCTCCCCAATATTCATGCGGTGTTCTGCATATAAAAACTCTTTGATCGCTTCTTGGAATTGCTGGTTGTGACTCCATACGTCTTTTTGGTCTTTTGTTGGTGGAATTTCCATTTGCATCCGTAACTGAGTTATGGCTGTTGGTGTATTCCGTACCGTGTCTTTCAAGATGCGTTTAATGGTGTCTTCGGCTATTCTGCCTATTTCCACGGCATCCCACGTAGGTAGCCATTTTTTAATCGCTATGAAAGCTGCTATTGGACCATCTAATCGATACTGAGTTGCGATATGAATATCCCATTGTGGTATCAATTTATTGTCCGGTAGCATATCTTTAATCTCTGTCCAAGCATCAGCTGGCAAGATATTTTTACCGGTTCCTTTTAAATACAGTTCTATTGCAGGTTCTATGTTTTTTGCTAGATTCCGTGACAGTAACTTCCGTAACTCTTCCACATAGTCCGCCGTGTCTCCAGCTGGATTGCTGGCCTCCGGTACTATAACTGGTGCTTCTGTTGCTGTTGATTTCACTTCTTCCGCATCTGCTTTGAAATCGATTTTTACTTGCGTATCATCGGTTAAACCTACTGAACTGAATTCTCCTATCGCGAGTTTTAATGAAGGGATATCGAAGTCTCCTCCGGTTAATACCGCAAATTGTGGCGCCACTTCATTCATTGTTGACACAAATATTGTGTCAAATACCATATCCATGATATCTAATTGCTTTTGAAGCCGTAGATATTTCTGATCTAGAGGGCCGGAACTTTTAAAGGCTTTATCGCATTTCTGTTGTAAAACTTTCCGGTATTCTAGCATGTCCTTGGTATCCATGCTTAATTTTAACATTTTTTCCTCCTTATTTTTGATAAATAATAGTAAGTTTAAATACAATTACTGATTCACAGTTTATTCTTTTAACTTATTCTAGTTAGCTTGTATTTGGTTCTATCATATCGCCTCTTGGAGGTTTTGTTAATGTTAATTTATGTACTCCGGGCATATTTGGTTTTGCGTTGGAAATAATAATTTCTCCAAGCCGCCTTCCTTCAAAATAGCAGGCATTCATCTCAGGTCCCTTTAGGAATTCAGGAGTCATTACGACTACTGACTGAGTATACTTTGCTATCATATTGGCTGCTCCAATTGGCTTAATGGCTTTTTTTACGTTAATGATTACATCATTTTTTATCGTAGATACTGCTTGATCCATTCCGATCTTATCTACTTTAACTAATAATGGCTCATTGTTCCGTACAAAATTCCCTGTTCCTATGCCCAATAAAGCTACTACAAGTGTGCCACAGATAGCTTTGCCGATCCGCAACAAGAATTGATTTCTCATTTTCATTTTGTTTTACTTTGATTGGTTAATATTTGATATTAAAACTTTTCTGTATCGATGTATGTAATGCTTAATGGTTCCTAGATCTAGTTTTAGCTTATCGGCTATTTCTTGATATTTTAACCCTTTTTGATACCTTAAGGTAAGCACCTGTTTTGATCGATCACTTAAACCCTTTAAGGCATTTTCAAATAAACCGTATTCTTCCTTTTTAATCATATCCTTTTCTGGATTACTATTATCAGTATAAATAAACTCAGACAATAATTCATCGTCAATATACACATCATTTCTACGTTTATTCATACTGCGAATAAAGTCGATACTATGGTGATTAGCGATTGTCTTGAGCCACATCTCAAATGAAATGTTTTTGGTAAATTTGTCAATGTTTTTAAAGGCTTTGAGGAATGTTTCCGATAATAAATCATCAGCGACATCTTTGTTCTTTACTATTCTATAAATATTATTGTAGATTACTCCATGATAAGTATCATATAAAAAAGTAAATGCTTTTTGTGAGCCGCCTTTGGCAGCCTCAATTGCTTCGTTCGCATTCATATTCTTGAATTTTATTTTGTGGCATTACAACTCCATGCATTTCTGCGTAATGCCTTTGTATCTTTTAGGGGACCCCGTATTGCATAGCTTTTACTGCGGGTGATACTTTATTGCTTTGTTAAAGCAAAGGTGTAGGGGGAAAGCTGATCAAGGCTGAGTCATCCCCCTTTACTGTCGTACTATTACCACCATGACACAGTCCTGTTCTTTGTTAAGCCTTGAGAGCTTAAAGTGGTTTTGATTTGTCTGCATAAGTAATTAATTTATTTTAGACTGGTTTAAATTTCTTTTAAATCGTAATACATCAGATAGATTGCTTGTTGTCTGATTCCGAATTCTCTTGTTAATACGCTTACTGGCAGTCTTCCTGCGATTACTTCTGCTACTCTAATGGACATCTTCCTGGCTTCGAATAATATTTTTCTTCCTTGGATCATTCCATTCTCTGAAATTTTTAGGATTGCTAATGATAGTTCTCCTTCTGTTTCGCATTGATTGATTGTTTGAAATTTTTCTAATTCTGTCATTTTAAGTATTATTATTAATATTTGTGATCCAAGCAGGATTCAAACCTGCGACCCACACCTTAGAAGGGTGTTGCTCTATTCAACTGAGCTATTAGACCATTTTATGCGTTGTGGTACTTGACCGAAGACGCATCCCTTCCTTTTTTTACGCAGCCTCAGCTAGAAGTGCTAATTTTGCTAATACTCTTTTTGTTGGTTTTGCGTGTTGCATTGTTCCTTTTGGAGTATGTTTGCTTTTGTGTTTGGGCAATTCAATTTTCTTGTAGTCTCTTGCTTTTCTTGCTTCGATAGACATTTTGAATCGTTTTGCTTTAGCTTTTTCTTTTGCAGCCTGGTTCTTTGCCTCTGATTGATGGATTGCAAATGCCGCTGTTTTTGTTATTGAATTCTGTATTTCACAGATTCCCAATATTGCTGATAATTCATCTGATTTAAATGTACGTGATTTATCATGAGTACAAATAGTACTTTTCTTTTCTTTTCTTGTTTCAACAGGGTTTATTCTTGGCATTTTAGAATGAGTTTCAATACATACTAATATGTTTGAATCATTTGAAATACGGAGTATTGCCCGCTTACATTTTACTTTTCCCATTTTGATAGTGGTTTTAATTATTGTTTTGCTAATATTTGATCAAGTGATATAGGAATTCCATTTAATCTATCCCAGCTTGCGCAGAAATATTTAGGATCCTCTATTATTTGTACCTTAACCTCCATCGGTGTATATATTAACTGTTTAATTGTTTTTTCGTGCAAGTGTGCATGAATATTCATTTTAAACCTTGACATTTGACTTTTTTCAGCCGGAATATGTGTTAATAGATATCCTTTGTAGTTATATGCTCCTCCAATACCTTCTACGTATTTTAACAATTCTAATGCGTCTTTTGGTAAATCATGGTTTCCATTTATTGCGATTTTCCTTCCAATTAATCTATCTAATAGATAATAGTAAGTTGGCTTTTCAAATGTAATGTCGCCTAATAGGTAAACTAATGATCTACTGTGTAAAACTGAATTATATTGTTTTATAATATAATCGTGGTATTCATCTAGATCATCAAATCCTCTTAGCTTTGCAATTGCTTCATGCCCTAAATGCAAATCTCCAATGAATCCTACATCAATCATTTTGTCTGAAGAATTTCCACCATACTTTTGCTTTTTTATTTCTATTTCTAAAAATAACGTAATTTGAATCATCTGCAATTGCCGGCGATTCTTCTAGTTTTCTTGTTATTATTTTTTTGCTTTCCATATTATTCAAATGGCAGTTGTGATGTTTCAAATTCGCAATGGGATTCCCAGTTAGTCATCTTTTCAAGGATAATTTCAGTTCCTTTCATTTTAATCATTTCTATTATTAATTTTACTTCTCTTTTTTGGTCTTTAGTCGACGTCCAATCTTTTAATAGCATACTTTCGAGTATCTTTAAGTTTATGTTCAGATTTTGTTCTGATACTATGTTCATTCGAATATCTGTTAATTTTTTGATTATCCAATCTGGTGTATTTATTACATTTGATTGAAATATTATTGGATTTGTGAAATAAAATTGTTTCTTTGATTGTGTATTATTGAACATCTGTATCATTATTTCTCGATCTGATTTGAATGGTATGTCGCTAGAGAAAATTAAAACATCATATTGCGGACCTAAATCTATCCGCTCCATTACTGGTTCGCTATTTATAGTCTTTAATTTTCCTTTTTCTATTTTTTGTTCTAGTTTATACGCATGTCTTTTCTCGAATCCTTCTAACCTGCCAATGAACACAAAATCAAACCATACTAATGCATAGTAATTCCCTATGATTAGAGTTGATGTGTCTATTAAGCTTGTCATACCTTTATTTCTGTTTGCTCTTCTATTATTTTGCCTGTGTGGATTTCCTTAGCAGCTCTCAATCTGTAATCTCTTACGATTGTTTTAGCGTTCTGGATGTGTCCTGCAAAAAGAGTTTGTTGTGGAATGGATGTCTTACGACTAATACTGCAGTTTATTGCATGCATGTCAATCCCTGCTACTTTTGTTGGGTACATTTTGATTCCATTTCGTACTATTTTTAGTAGCGAAGTATTCCATGGTTTTGTTTTTGGTGCCCAAACGTTTGATTTCTTTTTTTTCTCCATCTTTGATAGTGGTTTTAAGTAAGTATTTATTGTTTGTTAATTGGCTCCCACGACGTTGATCAAACACTATAGGTTGGTTATTCTACCTCCTATATCGGGGAGTGAACTTTACTCTTAGGCTACAAGGCCTACATAGTTAGTCACATTGATTGAATTGTTGCATTTTATTGCGTTTATATCAGCCTATTCATTCCGAGCTATTGTAGCTGTCAAATCCAGGCAGGCCCGTTTCATTGTAAATAAGGCGTTTTAAGGGTACTTTTTTTCGTGGATGAATAATGTATCCAATCTTATCTTGTATTAGCTTAAAACGCCTTAAAGTGGACCTGGAGGGCGAAAATATTTTTAATCTATGTAAACATTTCTGCTCCACCTTACGTTATATGATTATATATAATATATTATGGAAAAACAATGTTTATTTTGTAACAAAACTTTTAATGCAGATCCCAGAGAGCTTAGGAGATGTCATGCCATTTATTGTAGCATTTCATGTTCTATTAAGCATCGAAATCAATTAATACCCCTACGCAAATGTAAATGTATTGTTTGCTTAAGCGAGTTTGAAAGTAAATCAACTAAAGCTAAATATTGTTGCAAAAAATGCAAAAGTATTCATTATAGGAGATTAATTTCAACCGAGGTGAATGGTACTAGAAGAATTCAATCTATATTGTTGACTTTCCCTTGTGCAAATTGCGGCTGGGATTTATCTTCAAGAGACGTTCATCATATAGTTCCATCTTGTTTTGGTGGCAAAAATGAATTAACTAATTTAATTACACTTTGTCCTAATTGCCATAGAATGGCTCATAGAAACCTCCTTTTGGAGGACAAGTTAAATGAACTTGTTTATTTTCGGACTATATCATCATCCGGCATTTCTGCTTAGGATGTTGGGCGCTTATCTGGTTATTAAGGAAATTCTATTCCTCCAGTAGTCTCTGCACTTTCAAGCGGTATACCGCAAGCTTAGCTCAGGATTGGCATGTAAAAAATGTTCATTTCTGAGCTTTTTTATTTAGCGTTCCCTGAATTCACCCAATTTTCGATATGTATTACTACATAAAGGACCCCTATAGTTGAGTCGAACCCTCGTCCAAACTACTAGTCTAATGACTTAGCAGCTGATATGAGTTTAATATAGTATTTCGATTGTTTTTCGGCAATCTATATCCCATATTGTGAATTCGTGTCTGAAGAATCCTTGCTCTTCTGATACGTCAATTCTTATTCTGTCATCTGTCATGTAATTTAATACAACTCTTTTCCCTCGAAGTTCTTCACGTTTTGGGAGTTGTTTTTTTACGACAGTGTTATACATTTCAGTTGGAATACCTTTAGGCATATCCCCTTTTAAATAAAGGTAGATTTTTTTAAGATCATTCGTGTCTCTTTTGTGGAGTAGATCGATCATTAGTGAATGCTTTTGTTTGTAATTCAACTTTCTTAAAGATATATTATGCAATTTTGGTGTTATTTCCCAGTGATCTGATATGAACTTTTTAAGTTGGTCTGAATTAATTTTGGTAAATAAGTCTTTTACTGCATCGTATACTTCTGTTTTTGTTTTAGCCTCTCCAATCAAGGATATGGTAATTTCTTCTTGTTCTTTTGTCATTATGACGATTATTATTGATTAATAATGTTTATTAAAAGTAAAAATAAAGGTACTTTAGGTTCACGACATTGTCACGATTTAATTTCCCTTTATAGGCTATTGGTTAAACCAATAACTCCACCAATCGGCGTTAGCCAATATCTATATTCGATCTTTCTTACTAAATGGAGCCATTTTCCTTTTTAATTCTGGTTCGTCAGCTCCATCTTTTCTGAAATCGTTTTGCGGTTTTCCTGCTTTTAGAGATTTACTCATCTTTTAATTGATTTAAATGATTTATAATACAGTTAATAATTGTAGCCAATATCGGAATTGAACCGATGACCTCTAGATTTTACAAACCTAGTGCTCTCCCACTGAGCTAATTGGCTTCCACCACTTTCGATGGATTTTTGGTGATTTTGTCGACTAATTGGAGAGCCTGTCAATAGACAAAATCTCCTAATTATTTACCAGTAAATATAAAAGTTGTCGACAACTAATATATTATGATATTTACCTAACAACTGATGCCATATCATGGGCGATCCTAATTTCTATTTGCGGTAGAGGAGGATAATCATTACATATGATAGAGTTTGTTGTTCTTCTTATATAATTGATTTTCGGTTTACAAAACCGTTTTAATGTACTTTTTGTATTTATTAATCTTTTAAGTCAACCAAACTTAGCATTAAGAGTATATTTTGCGCTTTTTCAGCAAATATTATCACAATGGGGATCGTATAACTTTTTTGATTTTTTATTTAGTACTGTTTAACTGGTAAATAATTCTGCCCTCCTGAAATTTCACCTAATATCCGAAGATACTTTTCATTTGGGGTTTTATTTTTGTATTTTGCACATTCAGTTATGTGTATTGCTACAAGTATCTGAAGCACTAATGTTTTATATTGCAGTGTGGGCGTTCCCATTCTCCATTCAATTGTATTGAACTCAGATTGCGATTTTATATATGAATAAAATATTTGAACTGCTTGGTTGTATACACTTTCAATTGCTCTTTCTGAGTGGCCTGTTAGGTTTGCTAGTATGTCATTCACTGCATAGCCTATTTTTGTTATTTCACTGCCCCATATGCCTTGTGTTTCTCCCAATACATCTGTACAGTCTACATGATAATGCATTCCGCTTTTTTCGGCTATTTTGCAATTGTTATTTTTCATCCATTCTAATAGTATGTAAAGAGCTTTCAGTCCTTTCATTCCATTTATTCTTAGACGATTTTCTCTTAGTCTTCCAAGGCATACTCCTGGTCTCTCTCCAGAAGTTCCTCCTCCATCCCATCCTGAATTAAATGAGACTGCTCCATTTGCCAATAATTGCTTTTCTAATTGCTGACAATTGCATCCATCATATTCTATTTCTATTCCGATGTTAATGGATTTGTAAATTCTTTTCTTTTTTCCAGGTCTTTTTTGAAATCTACCTTTATCTTTATTGTACATTCTGTATATTTCTCCTGGTTTTTGTATTGCTACGTATTTGTAAGGCCATATCTTATCAAGGAATTGGTCCATCATTTTAATGTTTTTTTGTTCTATTCTGAACATTTTGAATGCTATTGTGCTTTCTGATAAAGCTTCAATGCATGATTTTTGCCAATTTGTTGACATGTTTTTGTTTTTTTTGGTGGTTTAACATAACACTCCTTACATAATTGTAAGGAGTGTTGATTGTTTATTTTTGTAATTAATATCTGCGTGGAGGTTCTCCGTCGGCCTTTGATTTTGATTTCTCAGGCTCTTGTGCTGGCGTTGGTTTTCCGGCGATAATTATTGCAACTTCTGTTTGCAGGTCTTTTGAGTCTTTGTAGGCTTTTGTTGACTTAACTGCGGTTGCTAATTCCAAATCTGTTGACTTTGTACCTTTCAATAATGAAGTCACTTTTGCATTTGCTGCAAATCTGTAATTTAATAACGATAAACGAAATTTACTCATGATTTTGATAATTTAGAGTGTTATTTATAAATTGGTGGTTTTAGCGTTTAATCTACCACGCTTAAAGATTTTTTTATTCTTCTATTGGTATTCCTGGTTTGTTCAGCTCTTGTCCTATAGTGGCTACTGGTTTGATATTTATTAATATTAATCTACATTCTTTTGGGTATATATACCTGGTTAATCGTATTACTTCTGATGTTTTTAGATCTGAATAAATACTTACTACCTGTGCGTACGTTTCGTCATAGAATATATAATTTGCCGATAACTTTTCTGTGACTCGGGTTGATAATTCATTTTTTGGAATTGATGTCCCTGCTAAAAATTCTGCTTTTTCTATTCGTTTACCTTCTTTAATCCCATTCACTTTTGTTGCCTGTGTTACTACCGAAAACAAAAGTATGCAGATTATCACTACAATTGCTAATAAAAGATTTTTCATTTAAATTGATTTTAAATTGTTAATACTAATTTGTGGCAGTCTAGGGATTCGAACCCGTTCTTTCCGCTGTCTATCATAGTGCTCTCATACTATGTAGATACTGCCTTGTGCCATTATCTTTTTAAGATTTCATTCCAATATTGGTATCCATCTTTTGTTTCCGTCCAATCAAACGCTCTTGCTATGAAAGTTCTCCAATATTTTAGTTTATTTAAATATATTGCTGAATCTATCGTCCTCCAAGTGGTAATATCCACACATTCTGTTGCGTGAAGGCAAACTGGTCCAGGAGCGCTTTCAGTACCTACTCTTAATAGATATGCTCTTAGTTCTTTAATGAATTTTGATTTAATTCTCAATCTTTTGAGTTTTAATTCAAATTCAGGTTTAAATTGGATGTTAATTTGTTTTTTTGACATACTAAATTGATTTTAGATTGTTAATTAATATTTTAAAACACCCATACATTAGTTGTAAAGCGGAACCATGGTTCTATTATTCGCCTTATGTATGGGTGTTAATGTGTTTAGTTACTTTCTTTTCCGTATTCGTAAGCTTTATTATGTAGTATTCATAAGCCTGTGCGCGCCCTGTCACATATTTGACGGCGTTGTACTTTGATTTCACTAATATTGGTAAGTAATAAATAATAGGTAGGAACTTTATACCCCACTATTGAGCCTCCATGGCGCCTATACGGTTATAATACGCTTTTTATTTGTTACTTATTGTTCCC